>Ga0209702_10000684_pt1 | contig 70714 bp, 47 predicted proteins | sample FRY01_FD_187210 | JGI IMG/M metagenome (GOLD analysis project Ga0209702, IMG submission 187210) | Freshwater microbial communities from Lake Fryxell liftoff mats and glacier meltwater in Antarctica - FRY-01 (SPAdes) (version 2) | ecosystem: Environmental > Aquatic > Freshwater > Ice > Glacier... | reverse complement strand
CTTGGTTCCGGGGCGTCATTTCGTCCAGTGTCTTCATGAAACCCAATTCCAGGGTTTCCATGATTGCCTTGGCCGTGAGTACACGCCGGTGCAACGAGTGATTCGGTGAAGAGGAACTGATTACAGATCGGCACGTCCACACCATTGGAAACGTCGGTGGAAAAAAGATCTGAACCGCGAATGAACGCGAATGAAAAAAAAGAAGGAAAAACCAGTTGTTCCCGTGCGCTGACTTTGACGCCCGGAACGGTTGAAGAGTCATTCGAAACGACCGCCCGCAGTATCGCTGCAGCCATTCGCGTGAATTTGCGTCCATTCGCGGTCTAAACACAAGTCTGCCTTCGCGCACTTCATTTGTCGTTGAACCCCTTTTCCCAGTTTCGCCGACCGTTAAAAGCGGAAAGGGTTCTCAAAATACTTTTAGGAACGTAGCGACGACAGCGGGTGATTTTGAGGAAACTGCGGTCCGTGCGGGCGTTTTGACTGTTAGACTCTTTGCAGAGGACCCGGAGAACTCGATAAACTCTCAGAAGCTTGACGCGATTGTCTGGGTTACCAGTCGTTCTGGCCGGGAGAAGGGCCTGTTGTTCCAGTTTTACGGTGATTACAGGTCCATTTGTTATCACAAGTGGTTGGATGGTGTTGTCTTGCTGAGGATGGTCTCCATGAAAACGCCCGTCGTCCGAATGTGCCTTGCACTGTCCACGCTGGCATTGTGTTCTACGGTCATTGGCTCCACAGTGATGGCTCAGCCGTCGGGCTTGGGATCAGCAGGTCCGTCCGATAGTTCGATAAAAATCGGCAGCACGGCCACCTCCACCGCGGGGACTCCGGCAGAGACTTTTATTGGCGGCAACGCCGCTCAGGCTTTTGTAGGTGGGGCGCGTGAGGCCACCGGGCAGCAATCCACCAGTCGTCAGTTCCAGGCGTTCCAGGACAATCAGACAGCCAGCAGTGCAGAGACTCAGCAGACGGGGACTCCTCGTGAGATTCGCACTGTTCTGGCAATTTCGTTCAATTATCCGACGGCTTCGATGGCCCAGCAAACCGGACGACTGGCCTCCGCCAATTCGCTGTCGCTCGTCCGATTCAGCTCAACACGACCCGAGCTGTCCGGCATTAATGTCAGCCTGACGAGTCAGGGCACAGCGATCCTGACCGGCGCACTGCCCACCGTCGAATCGCGTCGTCTGGCCGCAAATCTGATCAGGCTACAGCCCGGTGTTCGCAAAGTGGAAAACCAGATCGCCGTGGCTCAGTAACGCGAAAGACACGCAGGCCGGATCTCGGTTGCTTCGTCCGAGGTTTTACGCTCCGTACAAATACTAAAAGGCTCGGCATCCTTATGATGTCGAGCCTTTCGTTTTGTGGGCCGAATCACTGTCCGTTCTTTTCAAAACGAAACGTTCTGCACCAGTCGAGGAAACACGACAAGCTGGAGAGCCAATGGTGAGCCGTTTCGCATCACCTGAAGATCCAGTCGTCCTCTGTTGACTTCCCTGTTGACCAGGTTCGGATCTATCGCCGTCTGGCCGTTCACTGCGAGAATCAGGTCGCCGGGAACAAGCCCGGCCAGTTGTGCAGGCGAACCGTTGACAACTGTCTGAACACCGTAAGCCTGCATGTCCGGACATGTGTACACAACCCAGACCGACGTAAAAGGAGAACTGCTCACACTGCACCACCTGCCAGTTACATGGAGTCCAGCAGTCCCAGTAGCTGCTGTTTGTGTTCCAGCAACCGTAATTTGTATGGCAGTGGCTATGGCATGTGCTCACCCACCATGAGAAATGTTGATGCGAGGACAAGTGCTTCGGGGCTGATGCCACAATGTTCTGAATCTGCGGCTGGGCATGATTTGATGGACCATGGTGCTTCAGAATGTGATCGACATTAATCCCAACTGGTTTTAGCTTCGTCCCATTCAGCCCCGGAATCGTATGGCCGATTTTGTTATGCAGATTTGGCGGGAGTGGGGCGTTGAAGTTCGGTCGGCCGCCATGCCCTGGCTGACCATGCCCTGACTGACCATGCCCTGACTGACCGGGGAATTTGATGATCGGCTTGCCCGAGTCCCCATGCGAATCAGCGTGTCCGTTAGAGGCCTGCGGCCACTTGACTCCCTGATTTCCGACATGGAAGCCGCCAAGGCCCTTGCCACTATTCCCGGACCCGCCGTTGTGAGAATGACTGCTGTGATTGCCGCTGTTCTGATGGCCGCTGTTCTGATGGCCATTGTTACCACTGAGGCCTCGAGGACGTGCATTCACCGAACTGGCTGACGGTCCGTTATGACTGCCAACCTGACCTCGGCCTGATCCGCCACCGCCGATTCGCACCTTTGAATCGCCGAAGGTCCGTGAGCTGGTGGCAAGACAAACAGTTGTCAGTACCAGAGCCGTATAGAAAAATGAGCGTTTCATCAGAATTCCCCCCTGTTTTGAAGTGTCAGAGGCTGAACATCTCAGTCTCTGAACGTCTGGAGCGGAGGAACTGGCGAAGTGTTACAGTAGAATCTTCAATGGGGCCGAAACACTGCAAAACACACGTGAAGCAGCAAACTGTTTCTGGATCTTATCGTTCGACATGCGGAGTACTGACGGCGCAGTCGCGATCATCGAACAGGTTCAGATAAAACACCGTGGCATCGCCCGGAACGTCGGCCGTGACACGATGACTGGCTGCGTCAACCGTCGCGGGCAGCGTCTCCCATTCACGGTCCTGCCAGCGACCGGTGCTGCGAGTCCAGCAGAGTTCGGCTTTGGGAATTGGAACTTCCGATTCAAAGCTTGCCCATGCCTGCTGATCTTTAACGCCCGATTCCACGATTCGAGCCAGCGGTTTGCCATGCTTCAAAATGGAGTTGGCAAACACATGAATCTCTTCCGGATCTTCACCCGCTGGCCCATGACCGTGCGGCATGCGGACTCGCAGACACAACGTGGACGCACCTTGAGGCAGCTGAGACGACTTCTTCCAGGAATCCATCGGATAGGCGAAGTCATTGGTTCCGTTGACCCACAGCATCGGCATGCGGGCATTTCCAAGATACTGCGACGGATCCCACTGCTTCAGCCACAAGTCGGCTTTCTCTTTCCCCAGCTTTTCAAAGCTCGGCAGCCATGCGGAGTTCTCGCCCAGGAACCCGCAACCATAAACAGGGACAGCAAATTTGAAGCGATCGTCAACGCCCGCGACGATGCTGGTCAGATATCCGCCCCACGAAATTCCTGTCACACCGATTCGGTCGGCATCGACTTCAGGGTACGATCGAATCAGCGAATGTGCGAGCGCCGCGGCACTGACCGCATGCCACGTCCATTGATCTTCGACGGCATCATCCAGCTGACCAAAACTTGCGTCCCAGCCGGCCGGTCCGCCCAGCTCGTGTCTCTGCCAATTGCCATACGTTCCGACCGGGACGCAGCCGCACAGATCCATGGCAATCGCTGCGTAGCCACGGGCGTTCCAGACTTTGACCCAGCGTTCAAACGCCGTTCCGCCACCGCCGTGGATCAAAACCATCGCTGGAAACTTGCCGTCCACAGCGTCCTTCGCGGCGTCGCCTTCCGGTACGCCATAGTAGGCAAAGACGCGAGTCGGTTTGCCCTTGTATTTCGCGCCTTCAAAAAAGAATGAGCGAACACCTTCGGCACTAATGCCTTCGGCCGGAAACGTTTGCGGAGCCGTCGAGAGCGCCTTGAGATCAAACTGAACGTCCTGAGCTTCCGCGGTGAAGCTACCGAGCATCGACATCCAGACAAGCAAGATCAAACTGAATCGGAAAACAGAACCGATGCTCGACAGTGCAGCGCGAATCATAATTGGCTCCGGTGTGTCACGAGAAAATTTCACGTCGGTTAGACTTCCAGCCTGACATATCTTGCAGAAAACTCACTGGTTGCAGAACAATGACAGGCGGAAGCCTATCCTACTTAAATCAACATTTTCAATAAACGCCTGCGGCTGCTGGGCGAGATTAAAACGTTCGACGAGATGCCCGGCTTTCTTCAGCATGTGGAAATCTGCAGCAAAGCGAGGCAGCACACGATCGACCGTAGGTAATCTCTGACAGAGGAATTAGGGAAATTGTCTCCGTCTGAAACACGTGAAGTCTGAAACGCCGTGATTTTGCGAACGGAGCGAAGTCCCGTTAAGATAACCGCGTCGCCAGCAATCCCGCTACTTTTTTCAAATTTCAAATTTCAAGCGTGAACCCTGGACCCATGCAAATCCCCGAAGTCATCAGTGCTCTTCAAAATTGTCTGCCGTCGATTGTTCGCTGGAGCGGCGCTGTGGCGAAGCGGCTGCGACAGTTCAACATTGCCGTCGACGGAAAATCGTCGGGCAATGCCAACACCGACGCGTTGACTCTGGCCGACCTGTCCGTGCAGGAACTCATTGTGGCCGCGTTGCGCGATGCGGATCCTGTCCTCCGCACATGCCGCGTCGAAGGTGAAGAAACCACAGGCGACATGGAACGATTCTCCTCCGACAGCCGCCTTGCGATTGCCATCGATCCGATCGATGGGACAAAGCAGTATCGAGACAAAACGGGCAACGGATATTCCATCATCGTTCATCTGCACGACGACACCACGCCTCATTATTCGCTGGTCTTCGCGCCCGAGATGGGGCCGACCGGAACGTGGGTTGAGGTGACTCCGGATCGTATTGTCTGCGGGCCGGATGATCCATCGCGAACGGCCCGACAGATTCTGGACAGTCTTCCGAATTTGACTGCGCCTCGAAAGTCTCTCGGTCAGGGAATTTATCTCATTGGTTTTCAGAAACGTGATTTTCAGCGAGCCCGTGAAGTGGATCAGTTATCTGTAAACGGTCGGTTCTTGCAGGGACGCACGTCGGAAGAAATGCAGGGCAGTATTTATCCGTTGATGTCGACGGGCGAATATGCCGGCTCCCTGATTCATTCGCCCAACATTTATGACTTTCCGGTGTCGATGCATATCGCACGCGTCCGCGGTGGCGACGCCGTGTGGGTCCATAATGGCGAACCGGTGCACTATCGCGATCTGTGGATGGACACTCGAGCTGGGATGCTGCGTTACCCGGGCATCGTGGCGTGCAGTGAAGACCGCGCTGTGATCGGGGAGCTCTGTCAGCTTTCTAAGGACTGGAGCCGCGTGCGTTACGAGGACTGATCGCGGGTAAACGGTCATCATTGATGTTTGCCTCGCGGGCGTGAAACATAACGGGAGAAGCGTGCCTTGGATCTTGGTATTTCCGGAAAAGTGGCGGTCGTTACAGGCGGTGCGAGCGGCATTGGGGCGGCAACGGTTCAGATGCTGGCTCAGGAAGGTGTGCTAGTCGCCGTCTGGGATCTGAAGCCGCTGGCCGTTCAGTCCGCTGCTTTGGTGCAGTCGGTGGATGTCGTTGATCTGGCCAGTGTCACGGCCGCGTGGGAGGCGACGGAGCAGCAGCTCGGGCCGGTGGAGATTCTGGTTCATGCGGCCGCAATTGGATCGGGGCATTTCGGGTTTCCGTTCACGCGGGTCCCGGTCTCGGCCTGGGAGCGTGTGTTTCGCGTCAACGTGCTGGGCATGGTCAACGTGGCTCATGTGGCCGCGCCGGCCATGCAGGAACGCCGCCGCGGTTCGATCGTGTTTCTTTCCAGCGTGGCCGGGCAGATGGGATCGCAGACAGACCCGCCCTACAGCGCCAGCAAAGCGGCCAACATAAATTTCGCTCAATGCATGGCGAAGGATTTAGCGCCGTTTGGAATACGAGTCAATTCGGTCTGTCCTGGAATGGTGAAGACACCGCTGAATGAATCCGTTTGGAAATCATGGTTTGATCAGCAACCGCCGGACAAGCGACTCTCATATGATGACTGGGCCGCTGACAAGATCGGGCGGGTCGTCCCGCTGGGGCGTTGGCAGACTCCGGAGGACATTGCCGCCATGATTACCTTCCTGAGCAGTTCGCGCGGTTCGGAAGTCACGGGCCAGACGATCAACGTGGATGGCGGTTGCGTCATGCACTGGTAACCGGATCACCCGCAAGAGCGGGCCGTTGGGAAATCGTTCACGAGCGGGGAGCAAACTCCCCGGAAAAAACCGGACATACGTCGCCTGATTGTCCCTGAACAGCCCGCGAATGTCTGGTTTTTTGATGGATGACGTTTTGGATCGACGGGCTGGAATGCCCATCCTGCCGAATAACGAAAGTCTCCGGGTGACTGGCCGGGGATTTCGTCGCAAGATCAGGGATCTTGCGGCGGTGCTTGTCACAGTCGGAGCGTCCCTGTACGCTGTCCAGTCATAGTGCATTTTCCTCTGCGGTACAGTACTTCAGGAACAAGCTGAGGCCGGCCGAGAGTGATTTCGCAAACAAATCGGTGTTGGCCGCTTGTGTTGGGGTTTTCCTTTGTCGGATCTGGATCGAATTGTCATCACCGGAGTCGGGCTGACCGCACCGAACGGAAACAGCCTGACGGAATATCGCCAGAATCTGCTGGCGGGAACGTCCGGGGTTGTCAACTACCAAACACGGTACATGGGGCCGGTGCTGGCGGGCATCTGCAACTTTGACGAGTTGCGTTATCAGAAGAAGAAAGATCGTCGGCGGGGCACGCGGGCCGGTTCAATCGCCGTTTATTGCGCGAACGAAGCCGTGAAGGATTCGGGGCTGGACTGGCCGAATACTCCACGCGATCGCGTCGGGGTTTACATCGGCATCACCGAACATGGGAACGTCGAAACCGAAAACGAGATCTACGAGATCTCAAAGTTTCAATACGACACCAAGGTCTGGTCTCACCACCATAATCCGCGAACTGTGGCCAACAACGCGGCCGGTGAAGTGACGCTCAATATGGGGATCACAGGGCCTCATTTGACTCTCGGAGCTGCCTGTGCTGCGGGGAATGCAGGTTTCATTCAGGCGGTGCAGATGCTGCGACTGAAGGAAGTGGACCTGGCCATTGCCGGCGGTGTGTCAGAGAGTATTCATACGTTTGGGATTTTCGCCAGCTTTGCGGCTCAGGGGGCCCTGGCGACTCATGAGGATCCGACAAAAGCCTGTCGCCCGTTTGACGTCAATCGCAACGGAATTGTGGTCGCAGAAGGCGGCGGCCTTTGTACGCTGGAACGTCTGCCGGACGCACTGGCTCGCGGGGCAAAGATTTACGCGGAAGTCATCGGATACGCCATGAATTCCGACGCCAAGGACTTTGTTTTACCGGATTCCACGCGCCAGGCAGAATGCATAGACCTGGCTTTGAAGAGAGCCAGGATCAACGCCGACGATGTGGACATTGTCAGCAGCCACGCGACCGCCACTGAGCAGGGTGATATTGAAGAAGCCAGTGCTCTGCGACGGGTGTTTGGCAACACAAAAAAAACGTACATCAACAATACAAAAAGTTTCATTGGCCATGCGATGGGCGCGGCCGGTGCACTGGAGTTGCTGGGAAATCTACCGTCATTTGACGATGGCATAGCCCACGCTACAATTAACCTTGATGATTTGGATCCTCGTTGCGCACTTCCAAATTTGGTGGTCAATCAACCGCTCGAAATCGGGCGAGTTGACTGTATCCTGAATAATTCGTTTGGAATGCTGGGAATCAATTCGGTAGTCATCATTCGCAAGTTTCAGGGATAGTTTGAGAGGGTGGATTAATGACGTCTGATCAGATCCGGCAGGTGATTCTGGACATTCTGGAGCGAATTGCTCCAGACGAGGATCTCACCGATCTCAATGACGCGCGACCGTTCCGTGAACAGATGGAACTGGACAGCATGGACTTCCTCGACATCGTGATGGAATTGCGAAAGATGTATCGGATTCAAATTCCTGAAGAGGACTATCCGAACCTGAACACCATGGCTGGAACCGTCAGCTATCTGCTGCCGAGACTCAAGGACGTGGCGGTCAACGCCTGACGGTTGTGCGGAAATCAGAGTCGCTTACTTCTACCCCGGAGAATTTTCTCCGGGGTCTTTGCAATTCAGTGGGCCCGTTTTTGACTTGCTCCCAAGGGGTTGATGGCTGTGCGTTATGACACCGTGATTATCGGTGCCGGGATGTCCGGTCTGTCAGCTGGAGTTCGTCTGGCCTACTACGAGAAGAACGTCTGCATTCTCGAGCGTCACACCACAATCGGCGGCCTGAATTCTTTTTACCGGCTGCGAAAACGCAACTACGACGTCGGTCTTCACGCCGTAACAAATTACGCGGAACCTGGCACAAAGCAAGGTCCGCTCAGCAAGCTTCTGCGTCAGCTGCGGCTGAAATGGGAAGACTTCGACCTGCGGCCTCAACTGCAGTCGTCCATCGTGTTCCCCGGCGCGACTTTGCAGTTCACTAATCAGTTCAATTTCTTCGTGGAGCAGATTGCCGCGGTGTTTCCGTTCCAGATTGATGGCTTCCGCCGCCTGGTGACTCGCATTGCCGAACACGATGCCCTGGATCTGGACCGTCAAAGCGTCTCCGCAAGAAAAGTGGTCTCAGAATACATCGGCGATCCGCTGCTGGTCGATATGCTTTTCTGCCCGCTGATGTTTTACGGAAGCGCGACTCCGCATGACATGGACTTCAGTCAGTTCGTGATTATGTTCAAGAGCATTTTTCAGGAAGGGTTCGGCCGCCCGTTCGACGGGATCCGGGTGATCCTGAAGAAACTGGTGAAGCACTTTAAATCGCTGGGCGGCCATCTGAAGCTTCGTGCCGGAGTCCGCGAGATTCGGCAGTCAAACGGGCGCGCGACATCGGTGCTGCTGGACGATGGCACGGAGATCGAAGCCGACAACATTCTGTCTTCAGCCGGAGCCGCGGAGACGATGCGAATGATCGATCCCAATGCGCCGCAGGTAAAAGCGGAGCCCGGTGATATCTCCTTTGTGGAATCCATCAGCATCCTTGATTGTGAACCGGCGGCGCTTGGACATCGTGACACCATCGTGTTCTATAGCAACACGAAGGACCTGCATTACGAACGACCAAACGTGCCGGTCGATATTCGTAGCGGGATCATCTGTTCACCGAATAACTTTGATTATTCGCAGCCTCTGAAAGACGGCCGGATGCGGATCACGGCCCTCGCGGATCCGCATTATTGGATGAATATTCCGGATGATGAATATGTGGCGGCCAAGGATCACTGGAACAACGAAATCCTGAAGAGCGCGATTCAGCACATCCCCGATTTCCGGTCGCATGTGATCGATACCGACGTTTTTACACCGCGAACAATCCGACGGTTCACCGGCCATCTGAATGGTTGTGTGTATGGGGCTCCTGAAAAGTTCGTCAACGGCCAGACCCAGCTGAACAATCTGTATCTCTGTGGTACGGATCAGGGTTTTCTGGGTATCGTCGGGGCCATGCTCAGCGGAATCACCATCGCTAACCGCTACCTGCTGAAGTAAGGCCGGGCTTGCCGAATTCGCCCGAGGCCGACCGTGTCCGGATTTCCGCAAAACCTGGGCGAAGTGCGGCATCAGAGATGCAGCAGGATTATTTGCGTCTTCCCTCGGGCTATGGTTTTTCTGGACAAATCGGCAATGTCACACTATCAGCATCTTCATCTGGTTACGGAACTCTATAACGCGATGCACGGCTACCACGCAGATTCCAGCATCACGACGCTCGAAAACGGATTTCAACTGGACTTTCTCGACAGCGCTCAGCAGCGAGTCTGTTCCGTGTCCTACGATGATCAGCGACCGTTCACGATTGAACTGATTGGAACAGCGTCGAGTGATTTGCAGACGCTGCTGGAAAACGTATCCGAAAAATGGAGTGCAACGCTCAAAAGTATTTCTGAAGAAATCTGATCCCAGGGACGAGTTCGGGGGCGTTTGGGAAAAGCCGCGACATCATGATTGCCCTGGGGCGGATTAAAGAATGACAGCTTTTTGAGCACGGTATGTCTGCCGAGATCACTCGTCCAGACGGTTGCTGTCGTGGGCTTTTCCGGCGTGGATGCGATCCGATGTCCGGCTGCTGTTTCCGGCGCGTTCCATGCTGGCTTTCGGTTCCGCGGTCACATCCTGCTGATGCCGGGGCGGCTGTGGCAAGTGCATGGTGAGGTCTGCACAAACCGGCAGATGATCGGACACAAGTCGGGCGACGTGAGACTTTAACACGGACACGCATTGCACAGAAAAATGATGGTTGACAAGAATGTGATCGATCTGGCGGAGCGGCAACATCGAAGCGAATGTCGGCTGCGGCTTGTGGTCGTCCGCCATCAACTGGACACACTGCAGACGGCGATGCAGCCGCCGGATGACGTCTGACTTCGGCCCGGCGTTGAGATCACCGCACAGAATCACGGGCTCAGAATCCGCAATCGAATCCAGCCAGTGTGGCCCAAGCAGCTGATCGACCTGCTGCAGGCGTTCTTTTGCACGAAGGCCGAGATGCGTGTTGATAATATGGACTGGCCCAATGTCCGTTTTGAGAGTGATCCAGATGGCGCCCCGAGCTTCGCTCTTCGACCGCGCGGGCTCTCGGCTGAACGTTCCTTCGTAAACAGGAATAATGGGAAAGCGACTGAGCACTGACAGCCCGTAGCGTTCTTCCCCGGCGACCAGAACCGGGAAGAAGCGATAATACATGCCCAGACGTGCGGCAATCATCTGCGTCTGATTTTCCTTTCCGGTGCGTTCGCGATTCTCATCCATTTCCTGCAGAGCGATCACATCCGCTCCGCATTCTGCGATGACCTGCGCGACTCGATTTGGCCGACACCGGCCGTCCATGCCGACACATCGGTGAGCGTTGTAGGTCATGACTCGCAGCCGCAATACCGACCCGGCATCTTCAGTATGGTCCCCTTCAGACAGTGGGCCGCCACCTTCAGTCACGTCGTCCGCGCGAGCAACGGACAGCTGAAGCGTGTTCGCCGACGATTGATCATTCGCGTGGCAGCGCGATGGATCAAGAAAGTGCAACGCGGCCTGATGCAGGTCAACGCCTCGGATATACATTTCCCCGTTCGCAGCTGTTCTCTGCCGCGCGGGAACATTGTTTGGCAGGAGAGCAAAGCCGCGAGTCTCCCGGAAACCGATACTGCCGTGAGACCCATTTTCCTGGACGAACGTTAAAGGCTGCAGATCAGGATCCCAGCCGCTGAGAATCAGGTCGCCCGAATCTTTGTGCTGACACAACGCGATCAAGTCTTCCTTCAGTTCGATCATGAAACGCTGCTCGGTGCCGCAAATAGCCGAACAGTCCTCCGGCAGATTCCACAACCCGCGCCGGTTCCGTCCCCGCACTTCGCCCGTTTGAAGTCGGTATAAAACGAGCGGCACGTTTTCACGTGTCACCAGACGCGCCGCGCAGTCCGCTTTTGCTTCATCCGTGACGGGGACTGGAAAGTACACATGACCCAGCGGTCCCAGAGCCGTCACAATCACGTTCTTAACCAACTCCTCTGCCGTAATCGAAATCTGTGGTTGTGCCCCACGCGACTTTCGCAGAAGGCGACTCATCCATCGTTCGGTATGTCGGCCGCGCTGCACGGCCGTGTCGATGCTGGTTACCATTCGATCGGCCAATGGCCCGCACTTCAAGGCATCGGTGACTGCCTGCTGAATGGATTTGCCGTACTCGAATTCATAAATCCGGACGGCCTCTTGCCCATGGTCTGAGAACACGATCAGTTCATAATCACGAGCTTCCTCGCGGTGCGCACTCTTGAAAATGTCCTTGATAACCGAATCAATACTTTTAAGTCCCCATCGCGCCACCGCGCTGGTGGGGCCGCGGCGATGCGATTGTTCGTCATAGCCCAGCAAATTGGCGTAAATGATGGGCGTGCCGCTGCTGATCGAGAGTTTGACCACAATCCGCACCCACTCCCGCAACACGATCGCAACCAGCACGCGCATCGGGACAAATTTGATTTCCTTCTGCCAGTCGCGTTGAACAAGCCCGCTTACCATATCCCAGCCAGCGATAAGCAGTTCCACGCTCGCCATCGCGGCGATTCGCATCAGAGTGAACGAATAAAGAAAGGCTGTCAGTATCAGACGCAGCGGCTTAATTGTTTGTAACATCACCCGAAGCGAACGAGTTTCCGCGCAGCACTGAGCCTCCTCGGACCCGCCCGAATAGATGTTCGAATAGCTGGCTCCGCCTTTTAGAAGTGGCTCACCGTGGCTCAATAATTCACTGGCAATCGTCCGCGCGGCTTCGCCTTCAAACATGCGAAACACCTGGCCGGAAGAGCGATGTAAAAACTGAAACGCAGGCACGGCTGTCTTAACGCCGTACATCACTTCCGCCTGGACCGCCGGTGTGGAAGACGGCAGGCCGGAGTAGAAGCTCATGCGACGAAAATAGCCCTGATGAATCAGCCTGCGAAGAAAAGGCAGCCGACGTCGTGTCAATGCTTCCTCAAACTGTTCGCGCGACAGTCCATCCAGCTGCAGGATGATTAAACCGGCTTCAGCGAAAGCAGGCCGTTCGCAAAGCCGAATCGCCCAGCAGAAACGGATGGTGACTGTGAATCACATTTGGCTGAAACGCCTGAATCTGTTCGTAGATCAATCCGGGCTGAGGAATCTGCAGCGAAAAATCACTGCCGTTAAAATTCTGAATCGCAGGGACTCGGACAACATGCTCAGTCGAATCTTCGGCCTCAGCAAACTGCGGTGCAATGATCCGAACCTGGTTGCCCCTTCGACGAAACTCCTCCTCAAATGTGCTGACACTCCTTGCAACTCCGCCCACATGAGGCAGATACGTGTTCGTGAACATAGCGATTTTCATGCGTTAGATCCCTCTGCTGAACGGCGAACAGACGCAGCAGTAACAATCAGTAAAATCAACAAAATAAACCGGATTCCGCGGTCCTTCTCCCCCTCGGGGGAGAAAGTGGCCGACAGGCCGGATGAGGGGGCGTGGTTGCTGGTTGCAACCGGAAAAAGACAAAACCCAGAATCACAAACCCCCTCACCCTGGCCCTCTCCCCCTAAGGGGATAGGGAACAGACTGACCAAAAGAATTAAACCCTCCTGCTGTCCGCGGGCATGTTTTCGGCGCGGAGCGGAACCGGAGGCCCCGCGGCAACATTTTGCATCGCAATAAAGCCCGGAATACAAACGTCAATCTGAGGCGCTGCGCGATGCCAGTCACTCTCAATCACAACCGTTGGAGCTGACTTCGGCTGAAGAATGCGCACACGGACTTTGCCCCAGGGCGTCAGCGTTGGGCCGTACAACAGTTCTTCATCGTGATCAAACCATTCGCGGAACAAACCGGAGCCGACGACAAGGCGATCTGGTTCCTCCCGCACGAAACAGTTACGAATCATCATCACCCATTCAGCCGCCGCCCATCCATGCTGTCCGTCGCCCATGCAGCCGCCCAGAGTCCGCGGGTGAATGGCTTCAGGCCACTGGCCGGTGGGAGACGCCAGGTCGGCGACCGCATCCACAAGATCCCGCCAGCGTTCATCGCCGCTGCGCAAGAGAGTCTGAGCGATATCCAAAGTCAGATAGGCGTTAATCCCCGAATGAATGACATCCTGGAAAAAACCGCCTCGATGAAAATGTTTCTTCAGCATTGTGTTGACCGTCGCCATGATTCTTTCATCATCGGCGGGCACCAGCTGCAGAGGATAATCGGCGACGAGCGATCCGACGGCTCCTGAATCCATACGTCGGTACGGAGAAGCCGGGATGCCGCCCGAAGCGCGTGCCTCCGGAGACATCTCAAGGCTGCGTTCGATCGCCGAGCGAAATTCCTCGGCCGTGCGTTTAGCGTACTCAGACTTCTTCGCTTCGCCGGCGTCCGCCCAGATTTCCGCAGCCGCGCAGAGACCCGCCTCGGCCCAGAAATCGTCCCAATAATAGTGGTCGTTCGGCCCGAGATGTTCGGCACTAAAGCCCGCAGGCAGAAGTCCGTTGTGCCGCGAAAGCTTCATCGAGTATACGCGTTTCTGGTCCAACCAGCGAACTGCCGAGTCAAGTGTCGCATAAACCGCGCGAGGAAGTGGCTGGTTGCTGAGCTTTCTGAATCGATTCAGCATCCACAGAACCTGACCGTTGGAATCCCATTCGCCATCCTGAGATCGAAAGTATCCACTGCGTTGCTGGCGTACAGGAAGCTGATCAATCATTCGCCGACAACGGTCAAGCAATCCCATGGTCATCAGCGGATTCATCATCAGGCAGGCGTCGCGGAACCAGAAGCGACGATATGTATAAGGCCCGGGAACAACATCACCCACCGATAACAAGATCAGCGTCCGAACGGCCGTGCGATATAATTTCTGGATCCGCAAATCCGGAATTGACAGTTCCGAACACGTCGACGTCGCAGATGACCATGTCGCCTCCGGGCGGAACAGATACACCTGGCTGAGTTCCTTCAGTTCTTTATCAAGGGGGACTCGGACGGTGAGATGCATTTCATTTCCCGGGAAATCATAAAGCGAGGCGGCGGTGGCCATTCCCTGATCGCAAACTTCCGACGCCGCTTCCTGGCCGTCCCGGTCATCGCCTTTTCGCAGATGATGAAACAGGTCGCCTCGATCGTAGTGAGACATCGCAATGCGGTCGGCTTTCTGATCGCAGATGACCTGAGTTGTTCCGTTGACGAGCCATCCTTTTCGGTCGGGCAGTTCTTCCACACGATCAATAAACTGCACGCCCTCGGGGTTGTACGGACGAATGGCAACGGCCAGGGTTCCACCGGCTGGACATCCCGCGTGGATCGAGATCTTCAGCACCGGAAGATTATCTTCTACCACCACTTCGACGCGTTGGCGCAGCTGCAGGTCGGCCTCCCACAGTGTCGTCTGGACAGCCAGATCCGGGCCGGGCGGAATGCATTGATCGACGTCATCCTCGTGAGCTCGACTGGGCAACAGCTGCTGGCCCGTGGCATCCGTGAGCCAGAAATCGAGCGACCAGCCATCGTGCAGGGGCGTGACAAGCCCCCTAGGATCGACGATTGGATAAATTCCAAGCTCCGGCAGACCGACGGCCGTCCAGTTGCGATGCGTCAGGTTAATGTGGCTGAAGGAAAATGCCCGCGGTACAAAGGAGTTGTCCGCAGGATCAAATTGGCGTTCGACCCAATACGGCCAGACCCAGTCCATGTTGTGCTGGATAGCTTTAGTGTTAATAAGTCCGCGAGCGTGAAAATGCAGACCCGCTCGCAACAGCTCAATCGGTTCCTGAACTTCGGACGGCTGTGAAAACTGCCGAATCCGCGCCATCCACAGTGCCGGGTCGCTGACGCCGTAGGCTTGCGCGGCATGTCGAACAATTAATTTCCATGGAAAAAAGCGGAGCATACCGTTTCCTTATGTCTGACCGGGTTCGGCGCTGACTCAGCGGGACCTTTATGAACCTCTGTCTCACGGAAAGAGGCAACCCTCGTGCCATGGACGTTCGAAGCACAGGCCGCGGCGTTTAAGCTTCAAGACGCCACAAGAAAGGACAACGCGTGCATGAACGAGCGGGCCACGGGTCTCGCGCGTTCGTCATCATGGTCGGTCGACGCTCTACATGATCGCAAAAGGGGCAGCATGAAAGTTGTCAGCTGGCAACAGACGGCGGAATCAGCCGAGTTCGCGTTGAAGTGAAGTGAAGTCCACGCGTTGCCTGCGATGGCGGATGTGGAACTTATGCGGAAAGAGAACAATCTCTCGGTGAGTTCGCTGGTTTGGCACATCGCGTGCAACTGGTAGTTGTCAGGATCGCGGAGGACTTCGAGTCATTCAACTGACTGTGTCGGCCACTGAAGACAGGGACAACAATCTCACGGAATAGAGCCTGTTTCTTCAGCCTCGCAGGGAGGTATGGATTAAGAAGTTGCTTCGGCGCGCCTTAATGAGCGTGCGGTGATTTTTTCAAGTGTTCGCATTGTGCTACACCATTAACAAAGGGGCTCATTGAGACCCCATTTAAATTGCACAAAGACGCTGGAAGGACTCATCGCACGCTCTTTTTTTGTTATCCCCCGGAGCGGAACTTGTCAGGCGCTTCGGCCAGGCGGCAGCGGCCCTTGAGGAACTTTTGCGGGCTCGAAATGAATTCGAATTCCTACGAACTGCGAATCGATCCTCAGACCAGCATCAACCCACTGAAAAACTTTCGTTCTGTTGGAAAAAGAGAGACTGTCATGGCTACGACAAGAGGCTCAAAGAAAAATTCGGATCTCGAAAAAGACGAGAATCGCGATCCGCTCACCGGAGAACCGGGTTCACATCCAGTTGGCGCGGGAATTGGAGCGGCAATGGGCGGTGCTGCCGCGGGCGCCGCAGCGGGCGCAGTGGGTGGCCCGATTGGAGCGGCCATCGGAGCTATCGTCGGCGGAGTTGCCGGAGGCTATGCGGGTAAGGCGACTGCTGAGGCGATTGACCCGACGGAAGAAGACTCCTACTGGCGTCAAAACTATCCGAATCAGTCCTATTTCCACGACGGGGTTCCGTACGAAGCTTAAGAGCCCGCTTACCGTTACGGGTGGGAATCACGTTCGCAGTATATCGACCGGCCGTACGACGAAATCGAACCGGAACTGGAGCGGAGGTGGGAAGAATCGGGCAGCGTCCGCGAAATGGAATGGGATCGAGCTCGCCCGGCCGTCCGCGATGCATGGGATCGCGTAGGGAGCCGGTACACGGATGAGAGACCGTCGCACAAGAGATAGATGGACTCACCGCGTGTTGGGGCAGATTTTTCCGCCTTCTTGAATGTCTCAAAGCAGAAAGGGCATTTCTGATCTCGCTTAAAAAGCTCGATCGGGAATGTCCTTTCTGTTTTCTTTGCTGCCGTACTGCGCGAGCAAGTTTGCGTTGACCGGTCTGTCTAAAGGATTGAGGACGGACCCGGCGAGTTCGGGGATTAATGTCACGCCAGTTTGCCCGGGCAGGATGAGAACCGGTAGTCCGCGAAATGCCGAGCTCAGATGTTTACAGCGGAGCGTTAAGTTTTTACTATGTTTCCTCAGTGTGCAGCTGACTGAGTTGAACGCGAAAAGTGATCTGCAAAACGTCTGAAATTCACAGTTGTGCGACGGGAAAAAGGCTTGTCAGTGAAAAATGATCCTCTGGCGTTTCTGCCGGGTGGTTGGCAAATGGGCCGACAGATTCAGGCCTTTGACTGGTCCAAAACATCCCTCGACCCCATTACTCAATGGCCTCCCCACGTGACCATCCATAGGGAAACGATGACAACACCTGAACCAGCGCCGACAACCGCTGACGGAAAGCAAGACGTGGAAAAGACCTCACTGCGAATCCTGATCGTGGATGACAATAGAGACGGCGCTGACACCCTGCAGATGATGCTGCGGCTGATGGGAAATGAAGTGTGCACAGCCTACGATGGTCTCGAAGGAATTAAAGTCGCTGAAGAGTGTCGACCGGACGTGATTCTGCTGGACATTGGTCTGCCTTCCGTTGACGGCTATGAAGTGTGTCGTTGTATTCGAGAACAGCCGTGGGGGAAAAAAACAGTGCTGATTGCAGCGACAGGATGGGGGCTGGAAGATGACCGCCGACGCTCTCACGAAGCGGGATTTGACCATCATCTGGTGAAGCCAGTGGATTCAAAAGCTCTGGCCTGCCTGTTGGCAGATGTGGTGGCAAAAAAAGCCAGTTCGACGTGAGCCTGGTGAATCAATGATTGTGGAAGTGGAATTTCAAACGTCCACTGAATCCGTGAATCTTTATTTTTCGGACACGACCAGATTCTGTCCTCCATTACAACGTGGTAAGGAACAACTTCAGCGATGGATTCGCAGACTTTCCACAAAAGTTCAACAGATCAGCATCCCTTCACAACGGGATTGCAGCCAGCCGCGGAGCATCGCTTGCCAGACGCCAGGCCAGTGTTCGTTCCTCGACCTTCAATGACCTGGCCGCATTCTCCGCGAATGACGATCAGTTTTATTGTGGTCCTGATCGTTCTGCTGGTGAATGGTGTTGTCGTTTATCGAACGGCTACGGCGTTACACGACGCGCATGGCGAAGTGCAGCGTGCTTATGAGATCGTTGCGAAGAACAAAAAAATCTCCTTCTGGCTGCGGGCCGCCGAAAGTGGTGTACATGGTTTCGTTCTGACGGGCAGCGAAGAATATCTGCAGGCGTTCCATGATGCGGAACGGCAACTGCCGGCGACGCTGGAGTCGCTCGAGACCCTGGTGATCGCCAATGAACCGCAGTCGGTCGTGATGGACGAAATCCAGGCACACGTTCAGGCTCGCATGAAGCTGCTTAGCGATGAGATCCGGGTGCGATCAGAATCGGGCATTGCAGGGGTGACCCAGTTTCTGCGGAGCGGTGTTGGAAAGCGTGCGATGGATCAGGCGAATGGGTCGATCAGCCAACTGACCACGGAAACCAGCCAGATCCTGCGGACGCGAACGCAATACGCGGCTCATGCTTTGTTCACAATTATGGCCGCCAATTTGTGCATGGTTGGCGTGGGAATAGTGGTCAGCGGAATGGCGTGGCGGCTGATTGACGGGCACGTACATCAGTCGTTGCAGGCTGAATCGCGAGCTGATGCGGAACGCGAAAATCTGCTGGTCACTCTGGCAAGTATCGCCGACGCAGTGGTGGTAACGGATGCAGATGGCCGCGTGCAGATGGCCAACCCTGTGGCTCAGGAACTGATGGGCGTCGATAGTTCAGTCACGGGAAAGCGGCTCGATCAGGTGTTCGCGGTTGTTCACGAATTGACGAATGATCCCGTCCCAAACCCCGTGGATGAAGTTCTCAAACTGGGCAACGTGGTGGGATCAGTCCGCCAGACGTTATTGATTCGTCCTGATGGAACTCAGGTGCCCATCGAAGAAAATGCGGCACCGATTCGCAATCGAGCGGGCGTGATTGCAGGAGTGGTGCTTGTCTTTCGGGACTGTTCCGAACGACGTCGTTTTGAACAGAATCTGCTGGAACGGGAGCAGCATGTTAGTCGAATGCTGCAGACGCCGCTGATCGGAATTGCGGTCTGCGCGGGCGATGGAATAACGCTGCTGGAAGCCAACGATGCGTTTTTGAGCCTGATTGCTCAGACGTCGGGAATGGTGGCCGGCAGCACGCTCAGTTGGGATGGCGCGTTGCCGTCGCGCGGGCCGCTGGATGAGGCGGCACAGGAAGAACTTCGCCAGACCGGGATTTGTCGTCCGTTTGAAAAATCCTGTCGACGACGGGATGGCAAGGTGGTGCCCGTTTTAATTTCGGCCAACAAATTGTTTCAGGAGGAAGATCGCATTGTTGTGTTTGTGATGGATCTTTCGGAAAGCAAACGGTCCGAGGCGTCTCTGAAAGAAAGCGAGAACCGCTTTCTGACTCTGGCGGAAAGCATGCCGCAAATTGTCTGGCTGGCGAAGCATGATGGTTCCATCAATTACATCAACCAGAACTGGGCCACGTATGCAGGACGGACGACTGAAGACCTGAGCGGCTGGGGCTGGGCCGATCTGCTGCATCCTGACGACAAGGTCAGCCATCTTCAGGCCTGGAAAAAGTCGCTCGGCACTTCTCAGCCGTTCGAAGCCGAGCATCGGCTCAGGCATCACACTGGCGATTACCGCTGGCATCTGACTCGTGCGCTGCCGATGTACAACGACGCCGGCCACATCATTCAGTGGGTCGGAACGACCACCGATATCCACGATCACAAGCAGGTGGAAGCGCTGTTGATGGAAGAGCACCAGCGGAAGGATCAGTTCCTGGCCATGCTGGCTCATGAACTTCGTAACCCGCTGGCTCCGATGGCGAATGTTGTCGAAGTTCTTTCGGCCAATACGGCGAAGGAAAGTCTGCTTCCCGAACTGCTGCCAATCATGAAACGGCAGATCCGCGTGCTGACTCGGTTGATCGACGACCTGCTGGACGTCGCCCGACTGACTCAGGGGCGTATTACTCTGAAACGCAAACCGACGCTGGTGGCGTCGATCATAAAGGCGGCTGTGGAAACCTCGCAGGCGACGATCGATGAATCCCAGCACCAGCTGATCGTGGCGGAGTCATCGGCTGATCTTTGGGTGGATGGGGATTTCGAACGACTGGTGCAGGTGGTCCGCAATCTGCTGCAGAATGCGGCTCGATACACGAAGCGTAAAGGCCAAATTAGCCTACACTTTGATCAATCGGGGGACGATGTTTTTATTCGGGTCCGTGATAATGGCCAGGGGATTGCGCGGCCGATGATGAGCCAGATTTTTGAGCTCTTCACGCATGCCGAACCAACGCTGGATCGAGTCCCGGGGGGCCTTGGGATCGGGCTGTCGCTGGTCAGGACTCTTGTTCAGCTCCACGGAGGTGAAGTGACGGCTTACAGTGAAGGAGCGGGACTGGGCAGTGAATTCATTGTTCGCCTGCCGTTGATCACCGCGCCGAGAAAGCTGAATTGTTGCTCTGACAATGCAGTCGGGTCAGCTACCGATCCACCGCAGGCGCGGCGGATTTTAGTCGTCGATGATGTGAAGGCGTCGGCGAAAACTCTGGCCATGATGCTGAAGGCGCTGGGGCACGATGCGGAAATCGTGTTCGACGGACCGTCGGCGATTACGCGAATCATGGAGAGCGAATTTGATGTTGTCTTTCTGGACATCGCCATGCCGGGGATGGATGGCCTTGAGGTGGCGCGTTACCTGCGAGCCCGTCCAGCGTTTGCCGGCCTGGTTCTGATTGCACTGACGGGATTCGGACAGGACGACGACCGCGACCGCAGCCTCAATGCAGGTTTCAATTACCACCTGATAAAACCGACAAGCCTGAATGCCCTGCAGGAAGTGCTGCAGCTTTCGTCAAAAGCGAGCGTAGTGAAAACTTGCTGAGGCAAGAGATCTTAGATTTTAAGTTTCCGTTGCTTCTTCAATCGTCCCGCCGAAGGCTGTTCTTCGTCTCCAGATTTCCAGCAGGGCATCGGCGCTGGCGAGCACCAGTGGACCGAGAATAATGCCGGAGGTTCCAAAGAAGCTGATGCCGCCGACGATGGCGAAGAACACCGGCAGTGTGTGCAGACGCAGTCGCTTGCCGACCAGAAACGGGTAGAGCAAATTGTCAATCAGGCCGATCGCCAGAGCGCCCCAGCCAGCAAGAATCATGGCCTTCATCCACTCCCCCTGAAACGCCAGCAACGCTGCGGCCGGCATCCAGATTACAAACGTCCCCAGCACCGGAATCACGGCCAGCAACGCCATGACAGCGCCCCACAACAGTGGTGAAGGCAGACCGAGAAACCAGAACATCAGGCCGCCCATCGCTCCCTGAACGATTGCTACGGCGACGGAACCAAAGATCGTTGCGTGAATCGTGTCGTCGACGCGAGCAAACACTTCATCCGTCTCCTGTTGAGTCAGCGGCAACAGAGATCGCAGGACTCGCAGAACATTCTGGCGGTCTCGAAAGAAATAAAACAGCGTGATAAAAGTGATCAGCAGCTGCATCACGATCCAACCCGTGCTGCTCAGAACAGTGCCGATGCTGTTCGTCAGCATCGCCGTCGCTCGCTGCACCGGTGCGCTGTCGCTTGCTCTGGCTTCGGGTTTGTTGCTGGCTTTGAGATCAGCACTCTCGCTCGTAATCGAGCCCTGTGCACGGCTGGAATCTTCTCGACCAGTTTGAGCAGGGCTGGAATTCTCAGGGCTTGATTCATCACGCGCTGAATCCCGCGGCTCAAGTCCGAGTTGAGACTCCGCCCACGACTCGAATGGCCGCAGTGCAGGTTGCTTTTCAAACAACTTATGCCATCGGCCGGAGACGAAGGCTCCATGCACAAACGTCGTCGCCTTCGCACCTTCGCGGGCCAGGTGTTGAGTCACGAAAAGGGCGGGGGCAACAATCAGCAGGGCTACAAGCAGGACACACAGGGCTGCCGAAATATTCACATTCGGAAACACCGTCTTGATTCTGTGATGCAGCGGATGAGCCATCACGGCGAGCGCAAGAGCCCAGGCCAGCGCAGGAAGAAAGGGCACGATCAGACGATAGCATAAATATCCAATGAAGCCCGTGGCGATGACCAGCACGAGTGCCAGCGAGCGTTCACGAGAAAGCCAGCCTTCGGTTTGCGACGATCCGGGATGAATAGAGTTTCCGCTCATGAGTGCCACGCGATCTGGAAGGAACTGTGAATGTCGGCAGGGGCATCCAACTGATGAGATGCGTTGGACGAATTTGTCTTATCTTTGTCGACGTGGTGCGGTGATGCCTCGAACCTCGCTTTGGCACGAGCGTGCGCACCGGCGTGCTCCTGCCACAGAGGCCGTTCCTCGGTAATCTCTTCCGCGTTGTCGCTGGGAGGAACGCGAGGCCTGAAGTGATGTGTAAAGGCCTGAGTCAGCTCGGCTCCGAGATACAGGATCTGCGCCGAGTAATAAATCCAGACAACAAGCACAACCAGGGAGCCCGCGGCTCCGTAAGACGATGCGATTCCGCTGCGACCAATGTAAACGCCCAGCAGAAATTTCCCCAGTGTAAACAACAACGCGGTTAATATGGCCCCAAGAAACGTATCTCGCCAGCCAATCTTGACATCAGGAACAACTTTAAAGATCAGGCCAAACAAGATCGTGAGAACAATAAAAGAGACCGCCATCTCCAGTAGCGAAAAGATTCGATCATATCCCTGAAGTGCATTCGCCATATATTTCCCCAGAGCCGCGAGCACGGCGCTGGCGACCAGCGATACGATCAGCAAAAACGCTGTTCCAAGAACCATGGCAAACGATAGAAATCGTTCGCGGATAACATTCCAGATGCCGCGCCCGGGTTTCGCCTGCACTTTCCAGATCGTGTTCATAGAATCCTGAAGTTCACCGAAGACACCGGAGGCCCCAACAAGCAGAGTGATGGTGCCAAGAGCGACTGCAAGTCGCCCTTCCCGGCGATAATGAGAATGGGCGATCAGATCCTCAATCGCTTTCGCGCCCTGACGCCCAACCATGCCTTCGATCTGCATCACGATTTCTCCACGGGCCGCTTCTTCACCGAAGAACGAACCAGCGATGGCCAGGACAATCACCAGCAATGGAGCCAAAGACAATACGCTATAAAACGCAAGTGCCGCTCCCAGTCGCGGGGCCTTGTCACGATTCCAGTCGGTCACTGTCTGTTTCAGAATCGTCAGCACATCGCTCCATGACATGAGAGGGTTCTCCCGCGGTTAACGTTTGCAATTCGGCTTCAAGACTTTCATTGCGGCCAGGGCGCCGTGCAGCGATTGCAAGAGATTACGTTTGCACACACCGTGCCAGCCGTTCATCGTGATTCCTCAGGAATTTCCGATACGTGGTCGTTTTGCACATAGAGATGGACGCTCCGCTGCCACTCGGTATGGTTCGTCGATTCTGATGATTTGTTTTCGCCCAGGCTGATCGATAAAAACGCAGCTTCGAAAAAAACGATCGCAAGCGAATGAAAACAGAATACGGGTCGGACATCAAACCTGGCGTAAAAAACGAGGTTCGCGTGGGTCGCCGTGGCACAGAACCTGCTCTCGTGATTGACAGGGAATTGGGAGATCAGAATGCGACGGCTCCAGAATGAAAATGAAAACATCCGTGATTGCTCCTGACGTCATTCGCGACTGCATGCTGGAACACTTCAGTCTCGCGTATTCCGTATAGAGGGTTTGAACCGAAGAATTCTGCTGTTTAGATTCCGGCTGAAGGATCAGCCGGATGATGCCTACGTTCTTTTAAGGGCGGATAAATAATGATGCATGGATGCAAAAGGGAAGTGCGGAAACGCACGATTAATTGGACAGGATTCGTGAGCCTCAAAAGGAGGAGGAACAATTCTCAAACATCGCCAGAAAATTGGCGGCGGCCTGAGGCGAACAAAATGAAAAAGTCCGTAAAGCCGGGCTCGTGGAATAAAGCGATCGCTCAGCGTACGTCACTGGCGATGTCGCAAGGCGGTCCGAAACCTCTTGTGTTAGCTTTGGTACTGGTCGGAATGCTGGTTTACTTTATTTCGGTATTGCCGATTAATACGCCGGTCGCCGGTCTGATTGGGATGACAGTCGTCTTATTATGCTGCTGGTATGTCGGGCCACGAATCGCTCTGATTCTGCCGTTATATATCGGATTTGTCACACATCTTGCCGATGACTCGCCGGGGCCGATCATCCCCAGTGCCGAAGAATTAATGGGCGTCGTTGTAATGACGGCTCTGGCTGGTTTGACGGGACTTGCTGGTCAGTTCCGAAGGAGGCTTCGCGCGGTGACTCGCTGCCATCGCTCGCGTTTGCGAGAGCAGTCCCATGCGCTGAGTCTCGCCCACATTCTGTTCCGTGACCTCAATGGCCGTATCACTTCGTGGAGCGATGGAGCCGCGCAACTGTTCGGCTATACAAAGCAGGAAGCCGCCGGTCGCTGCATACAAGAACTGCTTCAGACAAAGTTTCCAAAGCCACTGGACGAGATTAAGCTCGACCTGCTGCGGGACTGTCAATGGCAGGGGGAGGTGAAGCAGCGAACGAAAGATGGACGAGAGATTATCACGGCCACGCACTGGATTTTGTATGACTTCGATGAAATGCTGGAAGGTGGCGTTGTTGAAGTTTACAATGATGTCACGCAACTTCGGCTCGTGGAGGAAAATTTGCGAGAGTCGGAGCGTAAGAAAGATCTGTTTGTCGCCACACTGGCTCATGAGCTTCGAAACCCGCTCGCTCCGCTGCGGACGGGTCTCGACTGCCTGCGGTTGAAGGGCGGCGGATCGGGGGAAGACGGGCCGATCTTTGAAATTATGGGAAGGCAGCTGGAGCAATTGGTTCGTCTAATTGACGATCTGCTGGATGTCAGCCGAATCAACACCGGGAAGGTAGAACTTCGGCGCGATAAGGTAATCCTGCAGGATGTTGTGGATGACGCCGTTTGCGGCTGTCGCTCGCAGATCGAGGCGGCTCGCCAGGAACTGACTGTGATTCTTCCCGAGCAGCCAGTTTATCTGGACGCCGATGCCGGCCGTTTGAATCAGGTACTGAGTAACCTCCTGAATAATGCGATCAAGTTTACCGGCGAACGTGGCCGGATTCAGGTCCATGCCCAGTGCTCAGACGGTTGTGTTCACGTTCATGTTCAGGATTCTGGAATTGGCATTTCGGCTCAGATGCTGCCTCGTGTATTTGATATGTTTGCGCAGGTTCAGGATGTCCGAGTGCGCGGTCAGGTGGGTCTGGGGCTGGGCTTGAATATCGTTAAGTCTCTTGTGGAAATGCATGGCGGCAAGGTCGACGTCTTCAGTGATGGTCCTGACCTGGGTACGACATTCGTCGTGCATCTGCCATATTTGAATCATGTGCCCATGGACGGATCGGCAAAGATCGTAAACGACTATTTCGTGAACGATCATAACGTGGAGAACAAGGCGTCGCCTCGCGTGCTGATCGTCGACGACAACCAGGATGCCGCTCGAACGCTTGATCTGGCCCTGACGATGTCCGGTTGCACGTGTCGATCTGTGTTTGACACTGTGTCCGGCCTGCAAGCGGCCGAGCAGTTTGCGCCTGAAATTCTCATCCTGGATCTCGGTATGCCCGGGATGTCGGGTTTGGAGATGGCTCGTCACCTGCGAGCCAACTCGCGGTTTGACTCGGCGCTGTTGATCGCAGTGACAGGCTGGGATAAGGCAGAGGACGTTCGTGAATCGAAAGCGGCTGGCTTTGACTACCATTTTGCAAAGCCCGTAGATGTCCGCATTCTTCAGCAGCTGGTCTATTGTCGGCAGCTGGAACCGAGTTAAATGACGAACTGCCCCAAAATTTTTGTTCCCTGACAACGCACCAGCATCGGCCTCGACTGCATTCGAATTCCGAAACGTTTTGCGTGTTCCCCGAGAATTGCAAACTGGCAGCAACGGCCATCACAGAGAGCTAAAAACGATCCGGCTGCCAGAGAATCATGCACCCAGATTGCCGACGGAAAAAAAAGAAAGCTCGAGTGCCTCACCCCTGCGGCACTCGAGCTTCTGTTGGTTCTCAAAACGGACGATCACATTGGCGGTTCGCGTTTGCGATTGTCGCGTTTTAAGAACCCGTGCATCCCTTAAGACGCGTGTGAATAGCAAGCGTGGATTCAGGATTCCTCAACCGCTTCGGCATCGACGTTGATGATGGATTCAGCGAGCTCCGTCAAACGCTTATCAGCATTGCCTTCTTCATCCAGCGTCTCCTGGAGAATCTCGGCTTCTTCGGTAAACCCGAGCGTATTGGCGAATGTACGAACGCATCCGTAGCCAGCCATTTCGTAGTGTTCAACTCGCTGTGCGGCCGCAATGAGTGCGGCATCCTTCACTGGTGACTTGCCCTTGATCGCAATGATCTCAGAACCTTCTGTAATCAAGCCTTCCATCGCTGCGCACTTCTTGCCTTTCGGGCTGATGTTCAGGGTTTCGCAGATCTTTTCCAGACGAGCCACATGGATTTCAGTTTCCGCAAGATGATCCTCAAACGCCTCTTTCAGTTCGGGCGCAGAAGCTGCCTCTACCATTTTGGGCAGAGCCTTCAGAAGCTGCGTTTCTGCACTGTAGAGATCCTTAATTTCCTGAACGAACAAATCGTTAAGTGTTTCGAGTTGCATGGGTTTATCCTTTTTCATTCCGGGTTACGTTTTTTTACGGAGATTGAACGCTGACTCGATTTCGGATCGAATCAAAAGATCGGCATGTTGTACGTGAAAAAACGTAAAGCAACTGCCGTTCCAAAACAGCCAACGTTGTTGCCGACGTCCACCGCTCACAAGCGGGAACAAAAAAAATCACCGCAGCATTCCGCGGGGCTCGTTGTCGGGCGGGACAAGTGCTAAGGTGTTTTTGCGGGGACGCTTTTTGAGCAGCGCAGAAAACTAAAAGCGGGCTTGTCTCTGGGAGAGATATTCCACTAGCGCTTTGTCGAAAGGCATACTGGTATCCAGGGGGACGTAGTCGGCGCCGATTGACTGACAGACGGTGCGGAACCGTTCCCGCAGTTCATGCAAAGCCGCCAGGTAGTCGGATCGAATGCCGGCTGCGTCGACGATTTCGTGGTCCTCAGATTCTGGTTCCAGCAGATCAACGCTGCCGGTGAACGGAAATGTCACTTCGGCTTCATCGAGAATGTGAAAGACGATCACATCGTGGCCTCGAAATCGCAGCATACGAAGGGCATCAAGGATCTCGTCAGGATCGGCCAGCAGATCGGACATCAGCATCATCAGGCTGCGATGCTTGATCATAGAACAGACTCGCCGCAGATTTCCGGCGATGTTTGTGTTTCCAGTCGGCTTGCATCGCTGCAGCACGGACAAAATGTCTCCGAACTGAGTCCTGCGGCTGCGAGCGGGAAGGCTGGCCCTCAGGTCGTCGTCAAAGGTCATCAAACCGACGGGGTCCTGTTGATGGACCATCAAATAACTGATGGCAGCGGCCAGGCAAATGGCGTAATCAAATTTTGTGAGTTCCTGTCGATACGTGTAGCCCATGCTGCGTGACAGGTCCATCAGGAGAAAACCGGTGATATTGGTTTCTGCCTGATAACGCTTGATGTAGATACGATCGGTGCGAGCAAAAACCTGCCAGTCGATATCTTTCGGATCATCCCCCGGTTCGTAGCGGCGGTGTTCGCTGAACTCAACGCTGAACCCCTGAAACGGGCTCTTATGCAGCCCTGCCAGCAGTCCCTCGACGATGAACTTCGCGCGAAGATCCAGGCGAGCAATGCTCTGAATCACGGCGGGCTTAAGATACTGTTCAGCGGATGACATATCGTAAGACTCATCAGAAAACGCTAACCGCCAGCCGCGACTTCGTTCAGTACCTGTTCGGCGACGAAAATCGGAAGAGGCGGCTGATGATGAACGGCGACAGCAATCGCATCGCTAGGGCGGCAGTCAATGTTATGCACAACGGTTCCGACGCGAATCTTCAGGGACGCGTAGTAGGTGTGCTCTTTCATTTCTGTGATCACAACTTCTTCGAATTCTCCGCCCAGCGCTTCGACGGTATTCTTCAGCAGTTGGTGTGTCATCGGGCGAAATGGAGGTTCTTCCAGCAGTCGCCGATTGATGATCTGCACTTCGAACTGGCCGATCAGAATCGGAAAGGTTCTCGTTCCGCCGACCTCGCGCAGGTAAATCGCCTGCTGATCGTTCAGCTCAGAAACGATGACTCGACTTAGTTCCATCTGAACAGCCACTGAAACTCACTCCTGACGTAAACCAAAACTTTCGGCCAACCACGCATTGAAGAACGCTCGGCCGGATCCGAGCATAAGCCCATACAGGCCGAGGCGTTCTCTCACGAACGCCCCGGAATTCACCCGCATTTCGGCGCCGTATTATGGCAGACGACGAACTTTCAGATTTCGGAAGTACACCTTGCTTTTTGGATCATGAGCCTGAAGTGCAAAAGACCCTTCGCCGAGGCGGCGTTCGAAATCGTCGGAGAATGCTTCCTTGCCTTCCGGCTCGGTGTAGTCCACGGTGGTCTTATCATTCACCATGATCGTGACGTGCTTGCCTTCAACCTTGATGTAAGTCTTGTACCATTCGTTGTCCTTCAGGCCTGGATTGTCGACGTCGACCACTCCATAAAGGCTTCCGGATTTCTTTGGGTCACCGTGAGTCACGTTGACCTGGCACTCCATGCCGAACTTCGGCCAGCCGATTTCCTGATACTTGCTGTGGAAGTAGATCCCGGCATTGCTGCCTGGCGTCGTCATGACTTCGCACTCGAATTCGAAGTTCTTGAATGGCTTTTCCTGAGCGGTGTAAAACAGATGGCTGCGGTCGCCGACGCAGACGAGCTTTCCGTCTTCGATCTTCCACGAATCCTTGTTCTCACTGGCTTTCCAGCCGTCGAAGGTGGTCCCGTTCCACATGTTGACCCATTCGGACGATTTTTCGTCTGCGTGGGACATGGTTGTGAACAGGCAAACCGCAAGTGCCAGCAGTGTGAAGCGAGTCATTCAGTTGAGTTCCTATGATCGAGGTGAGGCTGTGTCAGGACGGCCAGGGCGGAAGCCGTTCGTGCCGTCTTCTGGCGGGCATCAGTATGCCGATGCCCGTCATGCGTGGATGATCAGCCTGCAGATTACCGCATATTGCCTGTGGATTCCACACACTGCATCTGTGTGCAGCCTTCCTGTGTTGTGGTCCGCTGCCCGCCTGACTACTATCATATGAGGCGACGATGCGGCAGCCGCACATTTGTAGAAATTACGCATGCCTGTTCTCTGGTTTATCCGCAGGAATGACCAGAGACGGGATGGCCGGACGAAATTCGGAAAACTCGGTTGCGTGAACCTGGCTGCTCGATTGTCGCTCGTAGCAGAATTAGTCGTGAACGTCGTGCGTCTGTTCCCGTGTGAATGACGTTATTGAAGATCGTGAGACCATCATGCTGAACTTTGTTGGAAGCGGAAGTGCACATACCTGCGACGGGACGACTCGCCGCGATTTCCTGCAGGTCGGTTCGCTGGGCGTCGCCGGTCTTTCGCTGGCTCAGTATATTGAAGCTAAAGAACTCGGTCAGGTGGCGGACGGTCATGATGAACGATCCTGCATCATGATCTTTAATCTGGGTGCCCCGAGCCAGCTTGATACCTTCGACATGAAACCAGACGCACCTCTGGAAGTGCGCGGCCCGTTTAAACCGATATCCACAAGTTGCGGAAACTTTCAGCTTTCTGAAATTCTGCCGAAGCACGCGACAATTTCTGAACACATTGCTTTAGTCAGAAGCTGTCATCATACCGGCGCGGCGGTACACGACGCCGGCTGGCAGATGATGCAGACCGGTCGCCAGTTTGCCGGCGGAGTGAACTCGCCGCATGCAGGATCCGTTGTCAGCTATCTCAAGGGACGCCGGACCGACCTGCCGCCGTTTGTGGTTCTTCCGGAGACCATGGGGCGCGGTGGTGGAAATCTGCCCAACGGCCAGGCCGGCGGTTTTCTTGGCAAGGCGCATGATCCGTTTGCGTTGATGGCTGACCCGTCCAAGCCGGATTTCAAAGTGCCCGACTTGCTTCCGCCGGAGAGTCTGGGTGAGGTCCGGATCGCTCGCCGCCGCAAACTGCGTGATCTTGTCGACGCGACGGTCAAAGATTTCGAATCGACCGAAAACGCGACGATGATGGGCAAGAATTTTGAAGCCGCCTATCGACTCATGACCAGTCCTCAGGCTCGTGAAGCATTCGATCTTTCGAAGGAACCTCAGTCAGTCCGCGAACGTTACGGCATGAACCGTTTTGGACAATGCTGCCTGCTGTCGCGTCGACTGGTCGAGGCCGGTGTTCGCTTTGTGACGATCAATACTTTTCTGACAGTCTTCGATGAAATCACATGGGACATTCATGGTTCCAAGCCGTTCACATCCATCGAAGGGATGCGCGACATCGTGGCTCCGATGTACGACCAAGGCTATTCGGCTTTGATTGAAGACCTGCATCAACGCGGACTGCTCGGAAATACGATGGTCGTGAATCTGGCGGAGTTTGGGCGGACTCCGAAGGTGAATCCCGCCGGTGGCCGCGACCATTGGCCTCAATGCTTCACGGTTGGCTTTGCAGGGGGCGGCGTCAAGGGTGGTCAGACGGTTGGGGCCAGCGATCCGATCGGCGGAGTTCCTGCCGACCGACCCGTTCAGCCTGGCGACGTGATCGCGACGATCTTCCACAGCATGGGGCTGAAGATAGATTCTCACCTGCCGGGTCCGGCCGGTCGTCCGTTTCCGCTCGTCGACTTCGGCTACCGCGAAATCCACGAGCTGTTTTAGCCGCGTTTTGAGGAATTTGCCTGGTCGCGCCGTCCCGCGTCGAACATATCAAACCCATCCCCTGAGGTTGGCGGGTGTTGATTTAGTAAGCCGCAAAGCGCTAGCTGCGGGTGTGGGTCTTAAAAACACAACGAAAACACCCGCGGCTAGCGCCTCGCGGCTCAGGTTGTGACTAAATCAACACCCCCTTCGGGCGTTTAACGGCGGTGGCGCTGCGGACTGTTCAGGAGTATCGTAAAAATCGGGTTGAGTTTTGAGGAACTCCCTGAAGGCCGATTATTGACACCACAATGGTGTTCTGGCGCGCTAGAATTGAGTAGAACTCTTCGCACTGGTACGAATCAACTTCGTGCCATCCCGCCGATATTGCCCACCGCTGACATTTTGCCCACCGCCGATGCCCACCGACCTTGACGAAATACAACGGAGCGCTTCCATGAATGCGAACAAGCCACTTCCCTTTATCACACGTTATCGCCTCGCTCTGATTGTGCTCGCCACCACCGTTGTCAGCTCCAGCAGTCGAGCCGCGGAGGAGCTCACGTTTGAACGTGATATACGTCCGATTTTTCGAGCCCACTGTCTGGACTGCCATGGAGCGGTGGAAGAAATTCAGGGCGGACTGGATCTGCGTCAGGTCCGGCTGATGCAAAAGGGCGGTGAGTCCGGCACAGTGCTGATCCCCGGTGATCCGCACATGAGTCTGCTCATGGATCGCATTCGTTCCAAAGAAATGCCACCCGGTGAAATCAAGGTCACTGACAAGGAACTCGAAACACTGACGCAGTGGATTTCGGCAGGCGCCAAAACAGCCCGACCAGAACCTGACAACATTCCGCCGGGATTGGGGATAACTCCGGAAGAGCGTTCGTTCTGGTCACTGCAGCCGATTCGGCGTTCACCCGAGCCCGCTATTCGCGCCGACCAGCAGTCTCGGATTCGTTCGGCGATCGATTCGTTCCTGCTGGCCAACATGCCGGAGGGGCTCAACTTTGCGGACGATGCAGACCGACACGCGTTGATTCTGCGAGCCCACTTTGATCTGACGGGTCTGCCGCCGTCGGCCGAGCAACTTCAGCAATGGTTAAACGAACCGTCTGAAGACTGGTACGTGCGCCTGATCGATTCTCTTCTGGCATCGCCCCAATATGGTGAACGCTGGGGCCGGCATTGGCTGGATGTCGCGGGCTACGCTGATTCCGACGGCTACACGGTGCAGGATAAGGAACGCCAATGGGCCTGGAAGTATCGCGATTATGTGATCCGTGCATTCAATTCCGACAAGCCGTTTGATCGCTTCATTGTCGAACAAATGGCGGGCGACGAACTTGCTGGACCGCAGCAGGGGGATCTAACGCCCGAGCAGATTGAACTGCTTTCGGCCACCGGGTATCTGCGAATGGCGGCCGACGGAACGGATAGCGGTGAAGACAACCCAACGGCCCGCAATCAGGTGATTGGCGATACGATTAAAATCGTCAGCACATCATTGCTTGGTCTGAGCGTCGGCTGTGCGCAGTGTCACGATCATCGTTACGATCCGATTCCGCAGACGGACTATTATGCGATGCGAGCGGTCTTTGCTCCGGCACTGGACTGGCAGCAGTGGAAGTTTTCTTCGCAGCGGCTGGTGTCGCTCTACACGGAAGCAGACAAAAAGAAAGCGGCCGAAGTCAGCGCCGAGGCGGCAGTCATCAGCGGCGAACGTGCGGCCAAACAGACCGAGTACATGGCTCAGGCTCTGGATAAGGAATTGATGAAGTATGAGGAGCCGCTGCGAGCTCAGTTGCGCACTGCCTACGAGACCGCGGCCGACAAACGGACTCCCGAGCAAACGGATTTGCTGAACAAGAACCCGAGCGTCAATATTTCGCCGGGCGTGTTGTATCAGTACCTGCCGGAAGCGGCGGAAGATCTGAAAACGTATGACGCGCGGATCGCGGAAGTGAATGCAAAACGTCCGGCGGAAGAATTCGTGTCGGTGTTGACGGAGCCTGCCGGTCATCTGCCGGAAACGAACCTCTTTTATCGAGGCGAGTTTCTGCAGCCCAAGGGCGTCATTCAGCCGGCAACATTGACGGCGGCGTGCCCTGAGGACGCGCGTGTCGAGATTCCGGCTGATGATCCCGCGTTGCCAACGTCCGGTCGCCGCCTTGCGTACGCGAAGTGGCTGACGAGCCGTGAAAATCCGCTGGTCGCACGAGTCCTTGTGAACCGCATCTGGCTGCATCATTTCGGACGTGGCCTGGTTCCGACACCTGCCGATTTCGGTCGGCTCGGTGCTGCTCCAACGCATCCGGAACTGCTCGACTGGCTGGCCGATGAGTTCATGCAGAATGGCTGGAGCGTTAAACATCTGCATCGGGTGATCATGTCGTCGACAGCGTGGCGACAATCGTCACGTCGAGTGGCGATGCATGATTCGCTGGATCCGGACAATCGATTCTATTCGCGACAGAGCATCATTCGTCTGGATGCTGAACTGGTGCGAGACCGTATGCTGGCCGTGACAGGTCGCTTGAATGCTCAGCAGTTTGGTGCTCCTGCCGCCGTGCTGGAAGACGATGCCGGACAAGTGATTATCGATGACAAGGAGACTCGTCGTTCGCTGTACATCAAGGTACGCCGATCGCAGCCCGTCGCTATGCTGCAGGCGTTTGATGCACCGGTGATGGAAATCAACTGTGAACGTCGGCCGGTTTCCACCGTGGCAACACAATCGTTGATGATGATGAACTCGGCCACAATTCTGAACCACGCGTTGGCGCTCGCCGATCGATGTCGCACTGAAGCGACCGCGATGCCGGAAGACCAGCTCGCTCTGCTGCCCGGACTGCCCGCTCCGCCGAACGAATCCTGGCAGTATGGTTTCGGAGCGTTCAACGACACCGCGAAGCAGCTCGAATCATTCACGCCATTGGCTCACTTCACTGGTACGCAGTGGCAGGCCAGTGCAACGCTGCCGGACCCAGGCCTGGGCTACGTTCTGCTGCATGCCAACGGCGGTCATCCGGATCAGCCGGGTCGGGCTGTCATTCGACGCTGGGTGGCACCGAAGTCCGGAACACTGACGATCAGTGGCAAGCTTCAGCATGGCAGTGAAAACGGTGATGGCGTGCGAGCTCGCGTGATCAGCAGTCGAGCGGTATTGAACGGCAATGGACTGCTGGGAGAATGGACCAGTCTCAACGCGCCGGTCGAATCGACTGTTGGTGCGACGCAGGTGGAAGCTGGCGATACGATCGACTTTATGGTCGATTGCATTACGAATCACACGTCCGATTCGTTCCAGTGGCCGGTGACGATTGCCTTCACATCGGCCGACGGAACAGCTCAGTCACTTAGCTCCGCGTCACAGTTCCGCGGTCCGAATGAGCCTCATGGTCTGCTCGTCGGTCAGGTGGTTCATGCCTGGCAACTGGCTTACTCGCGGAAGCCCGAGCCGGAGGAACTGGTTGGAGCGATGGCTTTTATGGCCGATCAGATCGGTTACCTTCAGGCTCACCGCGAACAACTGCCGGCTGATGTCAGTGAAACGCGTCAGGCTCTGACAGATCTCTGCCAGGCACTTCTGACGTCCAATGAATTCCTGTATGTCAAATAAGCAAACGGCAAAACGAAAGTCAGGCGATCATACCTGTGAAAGCACGAGACCCTGAACCGTTGTTTCGATAATCCGTTGGTCGGGTCGTTGGTGACTTCGCAACAGAATCTGCACCTGACCTGCCAATAATCTTCCTCCACGACCTTGTTCAGGAAACCATGCCTCATGAACACTCCCTTTCCGTTCTCACGTCGATCGTTTCTGCAGCAAAACGCCATGGGAATTGGTTCCGTTGCGCTGGCGTGGATGATGCAGCAGGAAGCCGCGAAAGCGATTCCACCGGTCATCAAGCAGAAGCCGGTGACTGATCTGAAGCCTCGCCAGCCACAGGCGCAGCCTCAGGCGCGGGCGATGATTTCGATGTTTCAGCATGGCGGTCCATCGCACATGGATCTGACCGATCCGAAGCCCGAGCTCACAAAGTTCGACGGCACGGACTATACTGAGGATGTTCAGTTCAGCTTCGTGAATCAGGCCAGCAAGAAGCTCCTGGGCAGTCCATTTAAGTTTCAAAAGCACGGACAGTGCGGCACCGAGATTTCCGAACTGCTGCCTCATACGGCTGGTATCGTGGACGATATCTGCCTGATTCGCAGCATGCATACGGGAGCCAACGGGCACGAAGTCAGCATCCGCTATTTCCATGGCGGAATTCCGGGCGTACTTGGCCGGCCTCATCTGGCCTCGTGGCTGTTGTACGCGCTGGGCTCGGAGACGCAGGACCTGCCCGCATATATGGTTCTGACAGATCCGGGCGGACATCCGGTCGATGGAGTCAACAACTGGTCGAACGGATTCATGCCCCCGTTGTTTCAGGGCACTGTGCTTCGGCCCAAGGAACCGCGGATTCTGAACCTTGCGGCGCCGACGCATCTGAAAGGCGCGTTGCAGGAACAGAATTTGGCCTTCCTGCAGAAGCTGAATGCAAGGCATCTTCAGCAAACCGGTGGCGACTCGGACCTGGAAGCGCGCATCGCCAGTTACGAACTGGCGGCTCGGATGCAGACAGCGGCCACCGATGCTCTGGACATCAGTCAGGAGACGCAGGCCACGCAGAACATGTATGGTCTCGATAACGAAACGACTCGCGAATACGGCACTCGCTGCCTGATCGCTCGTCGTCTGGTTGAACGCGGTGTTCGCTTTGTGCAGCTGTTTCTCGGCGGTCAGCCGTGGGACAATCACGGCAGCATTCGGTCGGCGCTTCCGGCGGTTTGTAAGCAAGTCGACAAGCCAGGTGCAGCACTGGTGAAGGACCTGAAACAACGTGGCCTTCTGGATTCGACCATCGTTCACTGGGGTGGTGAAATTGGACGACTGCCGGTGACTCAAGTGATGGGCGATCCTGCTGCGGCCGGGCGAGATCATAACGGCCAGGGCTTCAGTATCTGGATGGCTGGCGGCGGGATCAAAGGCGGGATGGCGTATGGCGCGACCGATGAGTTCGGCCACAAGGCCGTGGAAAATATTGTGACGCCAAACGACTATCAAGCCACTCTGATGTCGCTCTTCGGATTGAATCATTCCGAAGTTGTTTATCACCACAATGGTCAGCCGCAGATCATTACAGCCAATCGACCGGCCAAAGTGGTGACCGACATTCTGAAATCCGCACCAGCCACCACGTAATCACATGTACTCAGGCGCTGATCGCATCAGGATAACAAACGCCACGTCAGGTGGATGTACTCCGCAGGCAACGACTTGGCTGTTGGTGCGTGTCTTCTGAGAGCGAAACGGGGCTGGCGATGCAACAAAGTCGGCGGAACACTGGCAAATCTTTGCTCGACGCCTAATGATACGAGGCAGCAACCGATCGTGAATCGATCGCGTGCCACGATTGATCTGATCTGGATCGATGGTCTTCCTGCAAATTTCCCGCCTGCTATGCCGCTCTGGAGTGCCCCTTGTGACACGGTCACCCTTGTTGTTGTTGTTGTTGATGTTCCTCTCGACCGTTGTTTCATCGAAGCCCGGCCGTGCGGAGGACTGGCCGTGGTTTCTGGGCCCGAAGCATACGGGCGAATCCGGTGAGTCCAATCTGAACCTGGACTGGACAATGAATCCGCCTCCAACAGTGTGGAAGCAGCCCATCGGCACGGGGTACAGTGCGCCCTCGGTGCTCGGTGACATTCTTGTGGTGCATCATCGTCTGCAGGATCAGGAAGTGGTCTCCTGCCGCAACGTGAAAGACGGGATGGAAATCTGGCAGTACGCTTATCCGTCAACGTTTGAAGATCCGTATGGCTACAACAACGGGCCGCGCTGCTCACCCATTCTGACGACTGAAAAATGCTACACCCTCGGAGCCGAAGGCCTGCTGGTCTGTGTTTCTCTGATTGACGGAAAGCTGATCTGGCAGAAAGATCTTCGCAAAGAGTTCTCGTTGCCGGAATGGTTCTTTGGAGTCGGCTGTTCGCCCATTCTGGACGGTGAGCGTTTGATTGTGCTGGTCGGCGGTCAGCCAAATTCCGGCGTGGTGGCGTTTAATGCAAACAATGGCGAAATCCTGTGGCAGGCCGTTGGAAAGCAGACATGGGATGGAACGAAGACCGACGAAGGCGACACGTACAAATGGACGGGCGACGAAATGGTCGTCAGTTACTCGTCGCCTGTGATTCAGGAGATCCATGGAAAACGCCACTTGCTGTGCCTGATGCGTCAGGGGCTGGTGTCGCTGGACCCGGCTGATGGCAGCCTGAATTTTTCCTACTGGTTTCGGGCTCGCGTACACGACTCGGTCAATGCGGCACGGCCCATTGTCATCGATGACAAGATCTTTCTCTCTGCCGCCTATCAGGTGGGCTCGGCCCTGCTGAAAGTGGAGCCCGACGGGAAGTCAATTACGGAAGTCTGGCGAGACCGAAGAAACATGCTGGCGCACTGGTCAACTCCAATTCACGTTGACGGTTATCTGTACGGCTTCAGCGGGCGTCATGAAAACGAAGGTGAACTGAGATGTGTCCGAGTGACCGACGGCAAGGTGAACTGGTCGAGCACCGGTTTTGATGGCGATCTGTCTCAGCTGGCTCGCGATCGTTCCACCGGCAATATTGTGGATGCAAAGACGGGAAAGGTGATTCCTTATCCGTTCTTTGGTCGCGGCTCACAAATTCGTGTTGGCAATCGATTCATCGTGCTGGGCGAACGCGGGACAATTTCTGTCGTGGATGTCGACAAGGAAAAGTTCGTCGAGCGAGGACGATTCTCCATGAACGAAATCGATTACCCAGCCTGGGCCGCTCCTGTGCTGGCCAACGGCCGCATGTATCTTCGCAGCGAAAAGTGGCTGGTGGCCGTGGACCTGACCGCAAAGTAGAGCGCGGCTGGGGTGCGCGAGAAACAGCAATCCGTCGGAAAGTGTTATGGGCAACATTTGATCTCGCCCCGTGCCAGCTCGCCTGGCAGGAGCGCAAGATTTGGAATTAGCCAACTTGAACGAACGCAAGGCTGCCCCAGTTGGCTCGCCAAACCGGAACGGAAAGTTTAGCACGATGAAATACGAAATTTTCGTTTAACGGCGAGCCGGAGGCGCAGGCGAAATCGGGCGACGACGCCTGCGGCTTGCCCTTAAACAATTAAATCGACAACCCGCAAGCCGGCAAACGAGCTGCAAACGCTGAAACCCCGCATCCGGCCTGTCGGCCATCTTCTCCCCTTCGAGGGGAGAAGGCCGCGCAAGAAAAAAGGCCGATCGAATCACTTGGATCCGTCGGCCCTTTTTTCAGTAAGCGAGGTTTCTCAGGCACTCGCCCAAATTTGCTGGCTCGTTTCTCAGGCGAGCCACCGTCTCTCTCTCATAATCACGCGGCTTTCTCAAGGCCACGTTTTGGGCTCAAGGATCTCACTCCGAGCCCACGTCTCTCTCGAAAGAATGTATAAGCAGCCCTCGTGCCAAAACGTCGCGACCGAGGCCAATTGACTTAGCGATGGGGCTGTTGTCGTGCTGTAAACCCTTTGATGTTAAAGCTTTACTGGTAATCGTTGATGATGAGGCAGTTTTCTGACGTCATCGCCGCGGCGGGCCAATCGGCAGTTTTTGCAGTTCTTACAACGATCGCCGGTTGCAAGACTTACAAAGTCACCGCTGGGAGAGCAAAAAGTTCATTCCCCCGCCGCCCGCCACTCCGGATCGTCACGGTAGCGTTGTCCTTTCCACGGATCGCCGACGTTGTGATAGCCCGCTTGTTCCCAGTACCCCGGCACATTTTGTTCGGTCAGCTCAATTCTGTTCACCCATTTCGCACTCTTCCAGGCGAACAGTTTAGGAACGACCAGACGAACAGGGCCTCCGTGATCGGCGTCAATCGGCAAGCCATCATGCGTGTCGGCAAGCAGAACGTCAGCATCCATCAAAGCGTCCAGAGGAACGTTCGTTGTCCAGCCGTTGTCAAAGCCACCGATGATGGCAAACCGGGCAGACTGCTGAGCTTCAGCATGATGCAGCAGTTCGCGAAGTGAGACACCTTCCCACAGATTTCCCAGCCGTGACCAGGTCGTCACACAATGGAAGTCGGCAAAGACTTTGATTCTGGGCAGACTGCGAAATTCAGCGAGAGAAAACAGCAGCGGGGTCTTCACCAGACCGTGGATTTTTAGACTCCACTGTTCCAAATCGACAGCCGGCACCGTCGTCGCATGGAGAACCGGCCATTTTCGAGTTCGATGCTGGCCCGCTGGCAGTCGCTCAGAACGCTGGGTGTCGTCGGAAACAATCACATCCGGCGGCAAGGAATCCGGAATCGGTTCATCCGCTGGCTGATATTTGGGATCTGAAAAAGGACTATAAAGAGACAAGAGCGCTCTCCCTGCTGAAGGTGTTGAGGCCTTATCGCTGCAGGCCCATCAGATAGCTGAGATTTGTTGCGGACGGAGGACCAAAGCGCGGCTCCAGCGACAAACCGACTCCGACGTTACCTTTGCTGAAATCGAAGCCCAGGCCAAAGTGTAAAATCCAGTCGAGCCCGACGCGAGAGACCGTGACGGACGAACCGCGTGATTCACCGGCAGCGACGTCGAAGGCGTAAGCGGCGGTTGAAATCCACTTGGGGCTCATCTGATAACTGTAGCTGCCGATAATCGTCTGGCTCTCAAAGTAGTCCGTTGCCGTGACGTCACGATAACCCAGATACACGCTGCCCCGCAGACTTCGCTGACTGAGAATACCAACGCTCCAGATGTTTTGAGCATGGTCAAACAGATCCCATGAGGCATCCGTCAGCAGGCTGGTCCGATCGCTGACGTTCCAGCGGTAGTGGCCGTACAGCAAACCAACATCTTCGCCGAAGTTGTCGCGGTCTGCCTTCGGAAATAGTGAAGCACCATATTCCCAGACCATCCAGTCGCGAATGCGTGGGGCATTCATTGGACCAACTTTGGTTTGCAGCCGATCGCGAAAGCCGAGGCGGATGGCCTGCAGATCGTCGGCCAGTTCGTGGTACGGTGCGCTGGCCCACAGGCCGGCGCCATTGCGGATGGCATAGTTTCGGGCATTGAATTCCGCAGGTAGAATGCCGCCATAAACCTGAAGCGGATATCGCGTTCGGAATCGTTCCTGTGAGTTCTCGTCAATCTCGTTGTACTGGGGAATCTCGTTGATGCCGCGGCTGGAATCTGTGTACGAGTATTCAATCATTGTGTCATGTTTGTGAGCCAGTCCGTTCAGATTGAAGATATCACTTCGCACGAACGGAAAGATCCTTGAGGCCGACATCCGCGCGCGAACACCGGCATTCATCAGATAGCGATCGACCGACTGACTGCCAAAGCCGTCTTCCCAATAAGCCGCTTCGCCCATCACAAAAGGCTCGAAGTTTAACGGCCCGACGTTGAGCGGCATGTTCAGTTCGTGGCGAGTCATCGCAACAACGCCGGAGGCATCGGTGATATACGGCAGTCCGTTGGGTGTGTACGGGTCATTGATATCCGACGGAGCTTCCATCTGCTGCATGTCGGCATAACCGGCGCTCGAATGCATGTTCCAGTACAGCAGGCCATCGAACAGCGGCTGAGAGAAACTGTAAAGGTCCGCGCGTGGCAACCACTGAGTATTTGCCTCAAAGCCGCTGAGGTCTGTTCGTCCCCAAAGCATCCCCGAAAACGCTCCCTGATCCTGGCGGATGCCGAGCAGGGTTTCGACGTCCTTCTCGGAATCGAAGCGATTCTCATGGTATTGTTCGAGATAATTACGATCGGAAAGGTATCCGATTTCGCCAAAGATCATCGCCCCGCCAGAAAGCTGCTGGCGATGTCGCCACGTCGCTTCACCGCGTGAATCGTTCTTTGGTTCCAGACGGCGACGATCCAGGCCGAGGTTGTCGTAACCCTTGTCGTACTGATAATAAAGAGTGCCGTTGCCCTGATACGTTCCGTAGTCGTTGCTGCCGTTGTATTCCGCCTGCGTGCCAATTCCGGGGCCGCGTTTTGAACGATAGTCGGCCAGCAGATCCAGCTTCATACCCGGCTGTTTCGGGAGTCCCATCAATCTCGACAGATCCCAGACGGTATTTAACTGCAGCCCAAAAATCTGATCCTGCGTCACGGTTGCACTTCGAATCGGGATCCCCGGATCTTCCGCCGGACCGCTGATTTTCGGCAGGAAAAAGACAGGCGTATCGCCCACCAGAAACTGATTGTTGAGACTCGTGATCCACGTTGACTGGCCCACCACCTGCTGCCCGGTCAAAGGATCGACTCCGGTGAAGACCGACGGCCCCGGAGCTACGAAGATATCACTGGCCTGAATTCTGTAGCCCGGCTTGCCATAGGGACTTGTTGTGACCCACGCATTTTGGGCATGAAACCGGTTCTCCGTCAGCTGTCGAATTCGGTCGGCTCGAATTCTGAACTCAGCCCCCTTTTCGCCCAGTTCAGGCACAAAGGCTCGCAACTCCGCGTTCAGCATCAGGGCTCGATCACTGGCCGCATCGAAAAAGGCGTGCGTTGCTCGGATCGTGTTCTGGTTTTGTCGAATAACGATATTGCCTTCGAGGTACACCTGAAATCTTGAGTCCGCGGCCTGCACAACCAGGTTGCCCGCTTCCAGCGATTCGCCTTCGCCCGCCTGCGTCCAGATCACGACTCGGTCCGCCGACAGATCAAGGATCCCCGGAGAAATCTCCTGGCCCTGAATGTCGACATCAATACCTTCCACCAGCACATTCACGCCGCCGGAGATGATATTGATTCGCTCTTCGGGAATAGTGTCTGTTGATGTCGACGATTCAAACTGAAGCGGATCGTTGGACCGGGGGCGAATCTGAACGCGGCGTGCAGAACGGTTGGCTGCTGACGGTGAAACCGCAGGGATCGGCGGCGCGAAAAAATCCTGAGGCGTCTGTAAACTGACCGTCGATGTGTGTGCCGTCTCGGCGGGAAACAACTGGCGAATCGCCTTGCGGAGCAGAGGATTATCGTTGGTGCTGGCGGCCGTTGATTCCGTCACGGTAACGTCCGGTGGCGACAGACTCTGCAGGCGAAAGGCACGAGCCGCTGCCGGATGCTGGCCATCAGCCGTGCGAATAGTCAGATCTTCTCCATAAACAGCGACTTCAATGTTGCCGTCAGACGGCGACACAAAGACGGCCAGTTTGGCTCCTGAAACTGTCAGCCCGCCCTGCGTGATTTTGGCGCGGCCGACGATCAGATGGACTTTCGTCGCTTCCGACTCCAGCGTTTCCTCAAAGTCACCGCTGATCTGAATCGGGGCCTCAATGTCGTCCGTCAAGGAAATCACTGGTGACACGATGCGCTGGGTTCCATTCTCTGACTGCGCAGGTACGCTGGCTGACAGCAACAGGGTTGCTGCAAACAGGGTGACTGCAAGGATCAGAATGGACCGGTGAGTCATTCAGTCGCCGTGTTGCTCAGTGGATATCGAACCCTGAGCCAGGTTTAAATCCTGTGTCAGGTTTGAAGATTTCCGCTGAGGCATCTCGATTGGGTTCGAGAATGTCGGAGGTGGTTGAGGAGAGGAGACGGACAGGTTTGACTGCGGAGGCCAGTCAAAAGAGTTTTGTTGAGACCGTGGAGAACAGAAAGGGCTCCATCAGCGAACGGCCAAAGATGCCGAGGCACCTCTGTCGTCCGAGAATGTTGCAGGAGACGGAACTATACGGCGGTTCGCAAAAACGGGTCAATATCGGCCAGAACGGCATTCGTCGCCGCAAGTCCCTGCCGGAAAGCCATTTACGGCGAATGGTCTCAGGGCGAATGCGTTTGTGGCAGAATTCCTGTCCCGATTCCGCTCCGATTGGCCGCAAAATCGCCTCGACGGGCTCCGCGGTCAAGTGGCGCTGAGGGATGGCAGATGCGAGGAATCAGCTCCAGATCCGTTCAGCCAGCAGCGACAGTCGATTGAGCGGCTCGCGGGGTGTCCCGGACAAGCTGGTCAGGGACGTTGGAAAAGCCGAATCGGCGTCCTCATTCCAGTTGGTGCAGTAGATTCCGACGACACGTTCTTTGGCCAGGCACATCATGACGGCTCGCTCCAGCCATTCGGACTGAATGATCTCTGCGTCGGTTGCGCGGCCGTTGGGAATTGCCGGAAGGGAAAGCATGACGTTAATCGGCAGCTGCAGCAGTGACCACTGGTCAAGCATCTGAGACAGGCTCAAACTGTCGCGCCAAAGAGTCGGTGAGGGCTGGCTGGCCACTCGAAAATCAAGATTGATCTCGCCCAGCCGAACACCGCAGCGTCGAAGAGTATCGATAAACTGCATGGGCGACAGACGGTTCTTCGTCTGGCTCAGATACTCACCCCACGGCTGAACGATCCGCAGGCTGATCTGAGTATGCTCATCCACCTGGCGAGCTGCTTCGATGGCGCGGACAAGCAGGTTCAGGCGTTGTTCTTCATCCAGTTCCGCCACACCTCCGCGATTGGCACCGGTCACAACTTCCCAATGACGAATGCGTCCGACGTAGCGGCTAACGACGGTTTCGACAAAGTCGGCCGTGAAGCTCTGCAGATTTACCAGGTCACCGGCCCACGATCTCAGCCAGGCCGGTAGTGAATCCTGCGACAGATCAATCAAGGGGCCGCCCATGATGAACAGTTTCTGTTCCTGTGCCCAGGCCACCAATTGATCCAGACGCTGCCAGTTATATTCACCGTCCTTATGCTCAAGCGTGTTCCAGCGGGTATCCACCTGAACGGCATTGAAGGTTTTGCTGAAGGTCTTCGGGTCGTCTGGACGTTCATTCAGATGACAGCCAAGGAACACCGGAATACGGGCCGCTCGGTTGCGACGGTAGCCAATTCGCTGCTCCATGTAATGCTGACACAACAGGTCGCTTGCTCTTGAGGACAAGTCGATGGATAGCAAAGCGGCACCCGCAGACAGCTCGGGCGCTTCGGTTCTCAGGACAGCCGCACGAAACGATCGGTGAGCGTCCTGGACCAGCTGATCCAGAGCGGGCGACGACTGCAGTCCGGAACCGTGCCACGAAACGAACTGGTTTCTCAGTCGAGACAGCTGACCACGCGCCAGCTCGACTTCCAGATGATAAGGCTGAGCCTGCTCGCGGAGGCTGGTCGTGTGAACGACCTGCAGGCTACCATCAAACCGCGGCCAGAGCAGTCGCATCTGCGCGCTTTCGCCATGAGTTCGCTCACAGGCCAGTAAATTTCCGTTCAGCGACGTTCGCGCGGACACGACACGGCCGTCGTACATCAGAAAGTCGATGAGCGACAATCCTGACGTCGCCGAGAGCAGGTCCGGGCGTTCGACGCGAAACTGAATGACCCCCATGAAACTCCCCGAAACACCTCAAGAGAAATTAGCCGGCTGGTTTTTGCGCAGTCTAGGCACAGAGCGGTTGATTGTTCAAACGCTCGGCAGCCTATAGACTCCAGACAGTCAACAATCTCATTCAATTCTGATGCCGAAGCGGTCGTCCATGTCGTCAGTTGTCCTGCAAAGTTCTATCCCCGGAATTCCCGTTCGCCGCGGAAAAGTTCGCGATGTCTTCGAGTTTGGCGAGCGCCTGCTGTTTGTGGCGTCGGACCGAATCAGTGCGTTTGATTGCATTTTGCCGAACGGAATTCCACGAAAAGGTGAAGTGCTGACTCGCCTGAGCCTGTTCTGGTTTGGCCGTCTGGGCGTGCGACATCATTTTCTGACCAGCGATCTTTCGACACTGCCGCTTCCGGTCGGTGCAGACGTTTCTGATCTGGCATCGCGCAGTATGGTCGTCACGAAGACGGACGTTGTTCCGGTGGAGTGCGTTGTGCGGGGTTACCTGGCCGGATCCGGCTGGAAGGAATACCAGAAGTCGGGCACAGTTTGCGGAATCCGTCTGCCGCAGGGCCTGAAGGAAAGCAGTCAACTGCCGCAACCGATTTTCACCCCCGCGACAAAGGCGGAAACCGGTCACGACGAAAACATCCGCTTCGAACAGATGTGTGCGATTGTCGGCACCGACCTGTCGCATCGCCTGCGTGACCTTAGCCTTCAGGTTTATCAGGAAGGCTGCGACCATGCTCGGACCAAAGGCATTATCATCGCCGACACCAAGTTTGAATTTGGTTTGCTGGGCGGCGATATTCTGCTGATCGACGAAGTCATGACCCCAGACAGCTCACGCTTCTGGCCAGCTGACGATTATGCCGCCGGACGTGGACAGGCGTCGTTCGACAAACAGTTTGTGCGCGACTGGCTGGAACAGTGCGGCTGGGACAAAAACAGCGATCCACCAAACCTTCCTGAATCCGTAATTCAGCGAACGTCACAGCGGTATATCGAAGCCTATGAACGTCTGACGGGGCAGAAATTCTGACCGCTGAATTTCAGCAGCTGGCGGGCGGAAACAGAAACTCAGGGCGCCGTGGATGTTCCACCGCGCGCCCTGATTTTTCGATTCATCACTCCACAACAGGACGTGGTGGATTGGACCAGTGGCCGGACGGATCGGAGCCTCGAACGATGATGCCTTTTTCGTTCCATTGCATTCCCGCTCGCACGTGAGCGGCTGCGTAGCGAAGCGTCAATCCACAACGGCGGCGAGCAGACATGTTTGCGTCGGATCCATGCAGCAGAAGATCATTGTGAATCGACGCCTGTCCGGCCTTCAGATCGTCAACGACAATGTGGCCGTATGACTCCGCATTTTCGACGGTTTGATCGAGCACGTTGTGTTCTTCAGGACTGCTCTTTCGATACGTCAGGTGGCCCGAATGATGGGAGCCGGCGATGAATTTCATGCAGCCATTGTCCAGATCTGCATCGTCAATCGCCAGCCAGACCGTGACAGCGTGAGATGGCGTCAGTGGCCAGTAGCTGGCATCCTGATGCCACGCAACAGCTCGCCCGTCTCCCGGCATCTTGCAGAAGAAATGGGAACCCCAGGCGATCACGTCATCGCCGAGCAGTTCAGAAACGTACTGCACGATACGAGCATTCGTCAGGATGTCATAAACATCGCCGTACTTCATGTGAGCCGTGCTGATCGAGTAGCTGTTTCCGCCGGCGGAAATTGTTTTCTCCAGCAGTCGATCAAAGTACTCTCGAATCGAAAGAATCTGATCGGGCGAATAAACATCCACCGGCCGGATATAGCCGTCCTTGTTGTAACCTTCAATCTGAGCCACCGTCAGCGTTTTGGCTCGCACGGGATCACCCGGATAAAATGTCAGATTGCGTTTCAGCGTTTCCAATTCATTATCTGAGGGAATGACTTTGAAATCCTGTGCTGCAGACATAAGTGTGGCCTGAAGAAAATGGTGGAAACTGGAGCGCGAAAATGGCTCAGGCGATTCGAGATCCATCGGGATAAGCGATAGGCCCAGCGACATGGACCAGCGGGCCGACAGTGCAGTTGTCGCCAATCGAAATGTTTCCGTCGATGACTGTAAACGGGCGGACGATCGTATCACGTCCGATGCGGGCACCGAAATCCACGCTGGTCTGAGCAGGATCGTCGATAGTGACTCCGGAGAGCATCAGATCGGTCAGAATTTTCCTTTGAATACTGGCTCGGGCTTCCGCCAACTGGACTCGCGTATTCACACCCAGAGCTTCTTCAATGGTCAAGCTGCAGGTGGCAACGACCTTGTGACCATCGTCCATCAGAATTCGGGGACAGTCCGTCAGATAATATTCCGACTGACTGTTGTTCGGTTTAACTTTGTGCAGCGATGCCAGCAGCAGCGGAGTGCTGAAGGCGTAGCAACCGGTATTAATTTCGTTAATTCGGCATTGTTCGGCAGACGCATCTTTCTGCTCAACGATACATTCAAACGTGCCATTCGCGTCACGAACAATGCGGCCCAGACCATCATTGTTTTTTGTGTCAGCCGTGCCAATCACACAGGCTGCGGCCTGGGCTGTCTGACTGTCCAGAAGTGCCTTCAGCGAACTGCCCTGCAGTAGTGGAGTATCGCCGGCCAGAATCAGCACAGATCCCTGATGTCCCGACAGATGAGACTCACACATCATCACGGCATGACCTGTGCCTTTTTGTTCCGTCTGCTCAGCAAACACAACGTCCGCATGATGAGCCAGAGCGGCACGGACCATGTCAGCTTTGTGTCCGACCACGACGATCAGCTGTTCGGTTCCGGCGGCCCGCGCCGCGTCAAGAACGTACTCAATCATCAGGCGACCGCAGACAGGATGCAGCACTTTCGGAACTTCGGACTTCATGCGGGTGCTTTTGCCGGCAGCAAGAATCACAGCAACGGGAGCAGACATCAGAAGGGAACCTTTAAACGGCTATGGAAGAGTCGGCGATGAAGCACTGGGATCGAACGGGCGAAGCGACATCAGAATCGAAGACCAATCTGCCCGATGAATCCGCTACCAATTTCATAGCCTGGAGTCGCATTGGCGAACTGAACTTCGCGATTGAAGACCCAGCCACCTTCGATGAACCAGTTGTACGTTCCGCTATCCATTTTTAAACCCGCCAGGACGCGGTAGTCTTCAATCTCCACCTGTGTGTCGGCTGTAACGCCAACGAAAGAGGATTCAACACCGTAAGCTTCCACATGGTACTCGGCTCGAACATAGGCCCATTTGGACCAGTACGCTTCGTTGCCCAGAAACACGCTGATGCGGGCTTCGGGATACATCAGCTGCCATTCCCAATAGTCATCACGATAAATCAGACCGGCCCAGGGAATAATGCGATCATCGACTCGATCCCAGTACATCGCTCCAAGTCCAAGAGTCCAGTACTGGTCAAGCTGCATGAACAGGATGCCGCGGCCGTCCAGCTGAAATCCTTCATCCCAGACGTCGGCATTAAAATCTGTGTTGATCGATGGCGTCACGCCCAGACTGATACTAAAGGGACCGGACTGCGGTGTTTCCAGTTCAAAGTCGATGCCAAATCGGTACAGATCGCGCGGCAATGTGACGTCTCCGTCCGGGCCATTCCAGTTGCGATACGAGAACTGATTGGTCCAGTTCAAAATCCAACCCGGAATAAAAGGCGTTCCGTAGGCCAGCTCATAGTCGACGCCGAAAATTTCCTGCTCCCCGGAAGCTCCGGGAGCCGGGCCTGTGATTGAACGACCGGGCATCCAATGCGCGTCGAGTCGATTCTGCCACCCGAACCGATAAGGTTGAGCTCCATTGGCGCCATAGGCCGTCATGCCCTGCTGCGGCATCGCCTGCTGAGCTCCGTACGGCTGTTGCTGGTAGCCGTATTGTGACTGCGGATTCCCATACTGCGGTTGCAGGAAAGGGTCGGTGACTGGTGGCGAAAAAGCATTCCAGGTCGTGTTGTCCTGGTACATCGGCAATGACATGTCCGGCGAACTGATGATCGGGCCACTTCCCGACGGAATCGAATCCAGCGGAGCCAGAGTGCCGGGGGCTGCAAACTGAGCCGACATCGACGGGGAAGCATTGCTGCCTGCGTCGGATGGAATCGGAACGCCCGCATCACCCGCCTGAAACAGCGAAGTGGTCGACATTGTCGGCTGATAAATTCGAGGGGAAAATGATGGCGAGGTTTGTCCGAAGTACGAACTCTGCGCAATTGCAATTGGCGAGAATGCCAGAAGCGTCACCGCTGCGATAATCGGAGTCAGTGTTTTCTTCACAGGATCACCTGCCGAGAGAGAGGAGAGGCAAATTCAGGTGTGGTCACAAGGACCGTGGTTCAATTCGCGAATCCCGAGAACCGGGTTGAGGAGAGAGAGAACTTCGCGACTTGAGAGAGATTTCGGAATTCTGTGGATTCGGCAGATTACGTCAACACCAACTCCGCGTCTCCAGGCAATTCTGACCGGTCAGTTCCAGGCCAATCGGCAATTTGCCGGGCTGTTCGGCCTTTTCTGCCGCTTGGATGCTTGGATGCTGCCCAATGGCGTTCACTTTGCGCCGGAACGCGGCAAGCGACTTGTTGATTGAGTCACAACATGATCCGCGAGGCGCTAGCCGCGGGTGTTTTCGTTGTGTTTTCGTTGCGTTTTTCAGGATACACACCCGCAGCAAGCGCTTTGCGGCTCACTCCATCAACAATCCGCTTGCGGCTTCTACTCCCACCGTTCGTCGACCCCGTGAGTGAAACTCCGTGTCAGCCTTTGACTCGGTAGCCGATTTTTTGCAGTTCGTCGCGGACTCGGTCCAGATGGCTGCCCTGGATTTCGAGGCCTTCTTCCGTGACAGTGCCCCCGGCTCCGCAGGCGTTTTTTAATCGCTTCAACAGATCAGGGAGATCGTTGTCTGTGGCGTTCAGGCCTCGAGTCACCGTCATCATGCGGCCGTGCTTGCGTTTTTCCACAACGATGCGGGCCGTTTGCTTGCCGGGAGCGATGCGAACGGGTTCCGGCGGCGGACAGGTGCATTCCAATTCAAGTTTTTCGCAGCGCTCGCAGTGTGGCGGGCGGTCGAATTTTGTTCCGGCCAGAAGTCCCATAGTTTGATCTTTGCCTACAGGAGACCGTTGAGCCGGAAGACGGCATAGACCAAACAGCAAAGGACAAATCCTGTCACGACAGGCTCTGCGTGAAACAATCGTGCCGATTCATCATGTAACAGCGAGCGTTCTGGCCGGCGCTTTGAAGTGGTATTCAGTCGCATGGGTGGAAGTGCAAAAAAGGCAGAAACAGTCGACCGAGAAGAGCTGGTCGTGAGCCTGCGATGCAACGGCATTCGCTGGCTGTAGGAGTTTTCCGGATCGTATCGATTTTTCCTCTTTCCGATACAAACACAACTAAAAATGTCCGGCTCCAATGAAAACAGAACTAAAATTCCTCTGGTTCCTTTCCATCGACGGTCTTGATTTGTCATAACTGGCGCGCGAGAGGACCGTGAAAATGACTCCGGATCTGCCCATTTTGAGTCTTCCCAGCAGAAGCCTGCCGGAGAATTCACAGCCAATCGCGTTACCAACCAGACATAGACTCGTCATCATCCTGTCTCCACTCCCTTTCACACGAGTCCTCAGGGATGCAGGCTCCTTCAAACTCCGACAGCAGTGCGTCCGATCCCGAGGATACTTATACCTCCGCGGAAGACGGCTTGCTTCGTGAAGCCAGCCCGACTCATGAAGAAAAAGGGGCGGCTCAAAAGAATGCGTCTGTTCTGAAGCAACTGGAACAACGCAATCGGCAAAGGACTCGCCGCCGCAAAGTGCCGCCATGGGCTTTGAAGGTCGTTAAGTTCACCCAGGGGGCTCGTGAGTTTTTTCGGCAGACCCTGCCCGACCTGATCCGCAGGCGGCGGCGAGAAATCATCACCACTGTTCTCAGTTTTTTCGTCCACTTTGTGGTTGTTCTGCTGCTTGCTGCATGGCTGCTGCCCGACAGTACGCGTGATGAAATGCTGCAGCTGGTCGGTGTCCATGCAGACGTGCAAAATCCGGACGAGCAGCCAGTGGCGTTGGTTGAAATCGTTCAGCCCAAAGATATTCAGGATCTGAATGTCGACAGCACGATGAAGCAAATGCTGTCCGAGCTGGATAAAGGGCAGCACCGCGTTGATATTGATTCGCCCGACATGAACGATATCACTCTGCCGCTGGAAGAGCTGACCGATGCACGGGAAATTCCTTTCATCAAGGGAGCGTTCGGAGGTCGGTCAAAAGCCGGTCGGCGAGCGGCTGTTTCTCAGTACGGTGGAAGTGAAGAAAGCGAAACGTCCGTCAGCATGGGGCTCGACTGGCTGCAGAAAATTCAGCAGCCGGACGGTTCCTGGAACTTCAGCCAAATAGGCGACGCGGGTCAGCCGGGCAATTACACAACCACCGACATGGGGGCCACGTCTTTGGCCTTGCTTTGTTACCTCGGCGCGGGGAACACTCATAAAAGTAAAAGCAAGTATCAGGAGACTGTTCACAAGGGATTGAGTTACCTGCTGAAGAATGCAGAACGCGAGGCCTCGGGCGCCGATCTTCGCGGCCGGGCTCAGGGAAATTCCGGGATGTACGTGCAGGGCATCGCGGCCATTTGCATCTGCGAAGCCTACGCGCTGGAACGCAATGATAAAGATCTCAAACGTCTGGCCACCGACGCCGTGCGATTTATTGAGCGGGCTCAGAACAAGATTGACGGCGGCTGGCGCTATCAGCCGGGCGATGCGGGCGACACGTCTGTTGTGGGCTGGCAGGTCATGGCTCTGCAAAGTGCTAAGGCGGGGCGCATTCGAGTGGCCAGCGACACCATCCGGGATGTGAAAGAATTTCTGAAATCGGTGCAGTCCAATGACGGAGCCATGTATAGCTACATGCCGGGCGACGGTCCAAGCGACTCCATGACAGCCGTGGGATTGCTCTGCCGCATGTATCTTGGCTGGAAACGCGAAAACCCGGCTTTGAAAGTTGGAGTCGAGCATCTGGCAAAGAAGGGACTTCGCCGCGGCGACATTTATTACAACTATTATGCGACTCAAGTGCTTCATCACTGGGGCGGTGACCTGTGGAATCAGTGGAATCTGAGAATGCGTGAGGAACTTGTGACCACACAAATCAAGGAAGGCCCGGGCGCCGGCAGTTGGGATGTCACGGACCCGCATGGCAGCGGTGGCGGGCGAATTTATCAGACGGCCCTCAGCCTGCTTACGCTGGAAATTTACTACCGCCACCTGCCGATCTATCGCCGATTCGACGACAAGGTGGCCGAAGATGCAACCGAGGCAACGGCCCAATAAGAACCGCCTCCCGCTTGAGCCGCGAGGCGCTAGCCGCGGGTGTTGATTTAGTCACAACCTGAGCCGCGAGGCGCTAGCCGCGGGTGTTTTCGTTGTGTTTTAAGACACACACCCGCAGCTAGCGCTTTGCGGCTCACTAAATCAACACCCAAGTCAGAGCCCGGAGCAAAATCTCAAATCCCCTTCACCGCCGCCGGCCCCCCTATATCCGGATCATTGTCCGGATCATTCGACAAGTGATGGTGAATGCGGAATGATATCCGTGATCTGCTACTGAGCGGTCTCAGTTTCTCACTGGTTTTACATTCCTACGACAATACCCATGCACTCACGAACACGTCTCACAGCCGAACAGCTCCGCAGTCATCGTTATCTGGGACCGGACGATCTTCGCTCGTTTGGACATCGTTCGCGTCAGAAGCAGGCGGGATTCGGCACGGAGGACTTCGCCGGAAAGCCGGTCATTGGCATCCTGAATACATGGAACGATCTGATCTCCTGCCACGCGCATTTTCGGCAGCGAGTGGACGACATCAAACGAGGCGTCTGGCAGTCTGGCGGCTTCCCGGTTGAGATCCCTGTCATGGGGTTGAGCGAAACCTTCATGAAGCCGACGGCCATGTACTATCGAAACTTCCTCGCCATGGAAGCGGAAGAGGTCCTGCGAACGTATCCGCTGGACGCTGCGGTGCTTATGAGCGGCTGTGACAAAACGACGCCCGCGCTTTTGATGGGAGCGCTGAGTGCCGATGTGCCTTCGATTGTTATGCCTGGCGGTCCTATGAATCGAACATCGTGGCACGGGGAGCAGCTAGCCAGTGGGACTGACGTCTGGCGATTCTGGGCCGAACGCGGTGCCGGGCGGATGTCGTGTGAGGCCTGGTGCGAACTGGAAGATCATATTGCCGCATCGCCCGGGCATTGCATGACCATGGGCACGGCCTCCACAATGACGGCGCTCGCGGAAGTGATGGGAATGACGCTGGCCGGCGCGAGTTCCGTGCCTGCAACGCATTCTGGGCACGCTCGCATGGCAGCCATGACAGGCCGCCAGGCGGTGGAACTGGCGTGGTTCAACATGAAGCCCACGGAAGTGATGAACCGCGCGTCATTCGAAAACGGGATCACCACATTGATGGCCATCGGCGGGTCGACGAATGCCATCGTGCATCTGATGGCGATGGCCGGTCGAACGTCGGTCACGCTGACTCTGGAAGACTTCGATCGAATTTCCGAAGTCACTCCGGTCCTGGCCAACCTGCGTCCAACGGGCCAGTTCGTCATGGGCGATTTCTTTGACGCGGGTGGCCTGAATGCCCTGCTGGCTCAGATCTCCGATCTGCTTCATCTGGATGCCTTGACTGTGGAAGGTCAGACTCTGCAGGATGGGATCGGCGACGCGAAGATCTGGAACGAAGATGTCATTCGTCTTCGCAGCAATCCAGTTTGCTCAAAAGGCAGTCTGGCAGTTCTGCGAGGCAATCTGGCACCGGACGGATGCGTCATCAAGCCAGCCGCTGCCACCGCCGAACTATTACAGCACACTGGCCCCGCGGCCGTGTTTCGTGACTACCCGGATCTGAAAGCCCGCATTGATGATCCGGCTCTGGGACTAACCAAAGATCACGTGATCGTGCTGCAGAATGCTGGACCGTTGGGAGCACCGGGGATTCCGGAATGGGGCATGTTGCCGATTCCCAAATATCTGTTGCAGCAGGGCGTGCGGGATATGGTGCGAATCAGCGATGCACGGATGAGCGGGACCAGCTATGGAGCCTGTGTTCTGCATGTGTCGCCAGAATCGTACGTCGGCGGTCCGCTGGCACTTGTGCAGGATGGTGACATGATTTGTCTGGACGTCGTCGGGCGCCGCCTGCATCTGGAAGTCTCGGACGATGAACTTGCGGCTCGGCGGTCAAAATGGGTGGCACCTGGTCCGAAGTTCAGCCGAGGCTATGGGAAGCTCTACTTTGATGAGACCACGCAGGCTCACGAAGGCTGTGACTTCAAATTCCTGCACGCCGACGGCAGTCACGATGCACCGCCGTCGATCTACTGACTAAGAGATGTCTCTGTGTTAGATGTCTCTGTGAATTTCAGATTTCAAGTTTCAGATTTCAAACTCGGCTGACCAGTCTATGAAAAAGTCTTCTGCCTCAGCAAAGAAGTCGAAGGGCGCCAGCGAACTCGCCGGGTCGGACTTTCCGGAACAGACTTCGGTTCCGCAGGACAGTGGTGACCTCACCAGCAAGCTGCAGGAGAACCTGAAACAGTACTGGGGTTACCCGGGATTTCGCGCCCTGCAGCGCGAAGCGATGACGCTTGTGATGAGCGACCGTGATTCGTTGGTCGTTCTGCCCACGGGCGGAGGCAAGTCGCTGTGCTATCAGGTGCCCGCGATTTGTCGCGATGGTCTCGCGCTGGTCGTGTCGCCGCTGATTTCCCTGATGAAGGATCAGGTCGATTCCCTGCAAAGTGTTGGCATTTCTGCGGCGTGCATCAACAGCATGCAGACCAATCGGGAAAAGATCGACGTGGCGGAAAAGATTCGCCGCCGCGAACTGAAGCTGCTGTACATCGCGCCCGAACGGCTGGTGCAGACGAAAACGGTCGAATTTCTGCAGGGTGCGGGCGTGTCGTTTGTCGCGATCGATGAGGCGCATTGCATCAGCCAGTGGGGACACGATTTTCGTCCGGAATATCGCCAGCTTCGAAATCTGAAAACGATCTTCCCTGGCGTCTCGGTACACGGCTACACAGCCACCGCGACCGAACAAGTCCGGGCGGATATTGTGGAGCAGCTTGGCCTGGCGAATTCAGAGATTCTGGTGGGATCGTTTGATCGACCGAATCTGCAGTACCGCGTTGAGCGGCGGACGGATTCGATCGGTCAGATTCAGCGAGTTCTGAATCGGCACAAAGGTGAGTCGGGAGTGATTTACTGCATCAGCCGAAAGAATGTGGATGCAACCAGTGAGGCGTTGAATCGCCTTGGACACAAGACGCTGCCGTATCATGCGGGGATGTCGGATGAAGCGCGACGCAAAAACCAGGATGCATTCATTGACGAAGACGTGAACATCATCGTGGCGACCGTTGCGTTTGGAATGGGGATCGACAAAAGCAATGTGCGATTTGTGGTCCATGCCGAAATGCCGCGTTCGCTCGAAAATTATCAGCAGGAAAGCGGGCGTGCCGGGCGCGACAGTCTGGAAGCGGAATGCGTGCTGTTGTATGCCGCGAATGATGTCGACACGTGGGAGTATCTGATGCAGGATACAGAAGATCCTGCGGTGCTGAAGGTTGGCCGCGAGGCTCTGCATGCGATGAAGCAGTACTGCGTGAGCACTCGTTGCCGACACACTCAGCTGGTTGAACATTTTGGTCAGATTCTGGAGACGAGCAACTGCGGTGCGTGCGACTTTTGTCTGAAGGAAATGGAACCCGCGGCGGACCCCCTCATCATCGGCCAAAAGATTTTGTCGTGTGTCATTCGTCAGGGCGAACGCTTCGGCGCGGCCTACACGGCGCAGGTGCTGCGGGGTTCCAGATCCAAACGCATTGTCGAAAATGGACACGACTCACTCAGCACCTGGGGACTGATGAAAGATGAAGCGGAGCCTCAACTGAGGAACTGGATGGACCAGCTGATGTCGCAGGGATTTCTGCGCACGGCCGGTGAATTCAATTGCCTCGAAGTCACTCCGACGGGCCGACAGTTGCTCAAGGGCCAGGTGACACCCGTTCTCCTGCGAACTCGCATTGCAGATACGGCCGGACCGATCGACGATCCCTGGGCCGGGGTCAACCGGGACCTGTTTGATGAACTGCGCGGCATGAGAACTCGGCTTGCGATTCAGAAGCATGTGCCGCCCTACATTATTTTTGGGGATGCAACGCTGCGAGACCTCGCGCGGCATCGACCGACAAAGCTGAAGGCTCTGTCGGTGATTCACGGCATCGGGGCTCAGAAACAGACGGAGTTCGGCGCGGTTGTGCTGTTCACGATTCAGCAGTGGTGTGAAGCCAACGGGGTAGAGCCGAATGTTGATCTTGAGGTTGCTGCAAAGCCGCGGCTGACTGACCGTCGGCCTTCCAGCGGAACGAGCGACGCTCGGTCGTCGGAGTATTTTGATTTGTTTGAGCAGGGCATGTCGATGGAAGATGCGGCTCATCAGCTGGGCCGGTCGCTCGATACCGTCAGCAAGTATCTGGGAACGTACCTGGAGGCTCATCGCATCACCGACATCAGCCCGTGGGTGCCCGCCGAAATGAAAAAACGCGTGGACGATGCCATCGGGCAGCTCGGCTGTGAACGATTGAAACCGATTTTCGAATCTCTGAACAGCGAAGTTTCCTACGCCCACCTTCGCATCGTTGCTACCGCATGGAACCTGAGCCAGGCGGTTGAGGAATAGGGCGGCAGATTTGGGATTTTCGATTTTCGATTTTCGATTTGGGGCTGCTTTGGTTTACGAATGAGAGCTACGAAACGTCTGACGATCATCGCCATTTTTATCTTTTGCGCCGTTCTGGAATTGTTCGTCGCTTTCCTATATCAGGGGCCGGCTGTTGTTTCGGACACGGGTGTTGCAGGCAGCAGCGATCCCAGTGGCCGGCCGATATTTTCTGGAGAGCGAGCGCTTGCCATTCATCGGCGGATCTTTCCTGATTTTCCGCATCCTGCAGGCTCGGCGGAAAATGCAAAGGTGCGAGCGGACCTGATTGCTCTGCTGCAGGAGCACGGATGGACGGTGGAGCGGCAGACGCCCTCTTCGGATCAGGCGACGGGCGATGAACACACTGACGGGAATAATAAGGATCAGGGGAATATTGTTGCCTTTCGCTCCGAGCTGAAAGCGCTGCCCGGCAAGCCATTGGTGCTGGCGTCCCACTTTGATTCCTGCAACAACGGCCCGGGGGCTGGTGATGCTGGGGCGTGTGTGGCGGCGGTTGTCGAGGCCGCTCGTTTGCTGACTCTGAACCCCGAGAGCCTGCGCCGACCTGTGTGGCTGCTGTGTACGGACGGTGAAGAGCAGGGCCTGTTGGGAGCGAAGTCGTTTGTCGCCGTTCATCCGCTTTCAAAAGAAAAGCCGATCGTGCTGAATTTTGATGCTCGAGGAACCACGGGGCCGGTCGTGATGTTTGAGACGCATCCGGGCAATTATCAGGCGGTCAGCCGTCTGGCCAATAAGCTGATTCGCCCACGCCTGACAGGATCGTTATTTACGTCCGTCTATCAGTCGCTTCCCAACGGAACGGATTTTACGGAGTTTCGTAAAGCCGGCTGGCAGGGATTTAACTTTGCGCTGATCGATGGGGCTCACCGCTATCATCGGCCGGACGACCGACTTGAAAATGTCGATCCCAGAAGCATTCAGCATTTGGGTTCGACAGCGCTAAGTGTCGGGACCGCGATTGCGGAATCGACCGATGATTTTTCCGATCAGGGTTCGGATGCAATTTTCTTCGACATCCTGGGTTGGTTTGTTGTCACCGTTCCGGTGGCGTGGAACCTGCCTGTCCGATTTGGGCTGTTGTTTATCGCCGTGCAGATTTACGGACGGCCGCTGATTCGTAGCAGAGTCTTTTGGCCAATCTTTCGAGTCTGGCTGACGATGGCTTTGATCCTGCCGCTGATGATGGGGCTGGGCTGGCTGGTGAGCCGCTCGCTGATAGGCTCGGTATTACTTCCGAAACCCTTTGTAGCGCATGGCCACTGGATTTCGCTGGCCATGTGGGGCCTGAGCCTTGGGGTTTGTTGCTGGCTGATGCACAGCCTGTTGCGACGCATCGAGCTGCTGATTGTCTGGCGTTCGTTCTGGCTGGCTCACGCGGCCACCTGCATGGTGGTTTCGATGCTGTTGCCCGCGTTCAGTTATCTGCTGGCGGTTCCGGCCATGCTGGCGATTGTTGCGACCTTTGCGATTCGCAATCTGCTGCTGCGAACGGCCGTCGTGGCCTGTCTTTCGGCGGTGATTTTGATTCCTCTGCATCACCTTCTGGCGATTGCGTTGGGACCAGCGAACGGAATGCTGCTGTTCCCTGCGTTTGGCTTGATGGCCATGCCACTGCTGCCAGCCTTCGGGTTTTCCTCCGACCGTTCACCAAGGGGAATTTGAGATTTTCGATTTTCGATTGGCGATTAGAGATTGGCGATTAGACCGTTGGTCGGCATTCGCACTGTAAAACACGATCGTCTCCGACACGAAAAAAGGGCGACCGTTGCTGGCTGTCGCCTTTTGAGATTTCTCGTCACTTTCATGGTCGGAGAGCAATGACTCCGGCCGAATTATTCTGCGGGAGGTCGACCGCCACGACCACGACCGCCGCCTTCGCCACCACGACCGCCGCCCATCAGTGATCGCATATCCATTTCAAACGCGTCACCCTTGAGACTGTCCAGAGTCGTCTTTTGATCGTCAGTCAAAAGAGCCATGACAGCGTCAGTGTTTTTCTTGCGCATTTCTTCCATCCTGGTTCGCATCGCTTCGAAGTTTCCGCCACGCCCGCCGGCACCGCCGCCGCCATTGGCTCGCATTTCTTCGAACATCTTCTGCATTTCGGCACCGGCCGCTTTTTCCGCTTCGTCCAGTTTGGCACTCTGTTCTTGAGTGATGGACAACTTTTGCTTCATGTCGTCCGCTTTCAGTGCGGTCACGGCTGACATCATCAGACGACTCTGAACGACGATCTGGTCCAGACGTTTAACTTGAGCTTCGTCAAGCATCGCGGCGAGAATTTCGTCCGTCTTCTTGCTCAGCTCTTCTCGTTCCTTGCGAGATTTTTCCATGTAAGCTGTTCGTTCTTCTTCAGTCATTTTCTCGAAGGCGTCGCGGTCTGGTCGCGGGCTGCTGGCACGCTCTTCCTGATAGGCCATCAAGGCCGCATCGATTGTCGCAGCCTGAGCCTCTTCGACCTTCAGTTCCTGACGAATCTTGTCAGATCGCAGCAATGTGGCACGTTCAATCTGCGGGCCGCGCATCATGCCGCCACCCCAGCCGCCGCCAAATCCACGTCCGCCCTGACGATCCCCGTCGCGCTGACGTCCGGTTTCCAGGGGCGTCTGAGCAGTTGCGATGGCTGAAGTCAAAACCGTCAACAGGCTGAGGACTGCCATCTGACGCAGAAGATGACTTGTAAACATGAGAATGCTCCGATCGAGAAAGGCTACTGCCCCCGGAAACGACGAAATTGGGTCCGGTCTTAAGCCCGTTAACACCCCTGAACATAGCCAGGGTCTACAAAACTAAACCTTACCGAAAACTTTTCCAAAACTCGTTCACCTGGTTTCTGAGTGGCCATTGGGCAGCCACGATCTGGCTTCCCTAATTTGTCATTTGTCATTTGTCATTTGTCATTTGTCATTGGGCATTGGGCATTGGGCATTGGGCATTAAAGTTCGCTCAGCTTGCCACCGCGGTAGCTCAGATCCAGCAACTCCATCGGATGCACTACCAGCACCGCGGAACCAGCCTTTTTCAGCTGAGCCTGAAGCTGCAGCGAGCAACCTGCGTTTCCGGACACGATCAGGTCAGGTTTCACCTCCAGCAGACAGTTGACTTTTCGCTGGCCAAGCCGATCGGCCATCTCCGGCTGCGTCAGGTTGTAGCTGCCCGCCGCTCCACAGCACAGCTCGGCCTCATTGATCGCTCGCAGAGAAATTCCAGGGATCAGCTTCAGCAGATCGCGCGGCTGCTGTTTTATTTTTTGAGCGTGCTGCAGATGGCAGGCATCCTGATAGGCGACGACGGCTTCCAGACGCCCACGCGGTTCGATCGGCCCCAGAGCAGCGAGGAATTCGCTGATGTCTTTGACACGATGACAGAACTTTGATTCGGGCGAGTTATGATCATGAGCCTCCAAATCGCGAGCTCCGCCTTTGTGAGTCAGCTCTTCAGAGATATGAGCGTAATCCTTCAGCATTGCTCCACAGCCTGCCACGTTCACAATAATGGCGTCGATGGACGGGTCATCAAAAGCGGTGACGTTTTGCTTCATCAGGCTCATCGCCGGTTCGGAAGCGCCGCTATGGTAATGAATCGCGCCGCAGCAACTTTGAGCCCGTGGGATGACGACATCGCAGCCGTTTTCCTGCAGCACCCGAGCCGTGGCCCAATGAACATGCCGAAACATCGCGTCGGCCACGCATCCGATGAACAGGGCGACTTTGGCACGGCGTGGTCCCTTCGCAGGCAGAAACGCGGGAAGCTCCGGCAGCGGTGCCTTGAGCGATGGCAGTTGCGACTGCATCCGCTGCAAACGCTCGGGCAACAGACGATTGACGCCCAGCTTGTCCATTGCCTTATCGAGCCCCAGACGTTGCATCCAGCGAGCCGGCGTCAGAGCCCACTTCATGCGGTTCCGGTCCGGAAACAGGCCATACATGATCCAGCGATGAAACCAATCCGGCTTGTGTTCCGATGCGGTGGGTGCACCGGCCTGTGTGCGGCCTTGAGTACCAGTGCCCGTGGCCGCTTCAGCACTTGTGGGAAGCTGGTGCATCTCGACGCGGAACGGTTCGATCAGGCGTCCGTATTGCACGCCGCTCGGGCAAGCGGTTTCGCAGCTGCGGCAATCGAGACAAAGATCCAGATGGTGGCGAACCTTGTCGGTTAGATCCAATCGCCCATCCACGACCGATCGCATCAGATAAATCCGGCCGCGAGGACTGTCGTTTTCGTCGCCGGTTTCCACATACGTCGGACACGAGGCCGTACACAAGCCACAATGAACGCAGTCGAGAAATCGATCGTACGGTATGGACTGACCGATGACCGGGAATGAACCTGTCTTTGACGAATTTTCTGAGTTCGACACCAGTGTGTTCCTTCGACGCATTGACTGTTCAGTTTGGACGACCTGCGTCCTGCGGGCCGATGTTTTTATTCCACTGACAAATTACTTCTGGCTCCAATACGACGCTGGCACATCTGCCATGCCGTTCGTCGCCACGGCTTTAGCCGGTACGGTTTTCGACTTCATCCGAGCCACCGGCTGCCTCATTTATCCCAGCAAGGCTCGCAGCTTTTCAGAGATTGCCTGCACGGCTGGCACAGAAGTGGTGGATCGCGAGGCGGCCGCCTTCAGAACTTCGACCGAACCAACGCCATCGGCCACAAGAGATTGTAGCTGTCTCATCGCAGTCGGCTCATCCGCACGCCGATTTTCGTTCAGCGAATTTCGCGACGGACGAACTAACAGCACTCCATTTCCGGCTCGACCGAAAACGTCACAGCCCGCGTCCTGCAAAACGGTCATCGCCGAAACAACTCGCGATGGCAGTGTCATCAGTCGAGCCATCCAGGGATCATGTTCAGTCGGAATCGAAGCCTGCTGCGCTACTCGGCAATAGGTTTCAAACGCCGTCAGATCTGAAGCCGCCTGCGTCCAGGCGGCCGAGCCCTGCAGTTCTTCTGTCAAAGTTGTCGTTTGCCACTGACAAGCCAGCGGCGGACCTTCAAAACCGGCCAGTAAAACGGCGGCTGAATCGGAAAACTGTGAGGTTCCCGATAATTCGGAAACAGCGTCCTTCAGCAACGACTCGGTCGCAAAGCGGCTCATGACATCCAGAATGAGCGGAGTCGTAGCTGTCAGGTTCAGGCGTTCCAAAGCAGCCTCAAGGTCTCGCAGGGATCGAAATCCGACTACGACAACCGCCTGCTGCACCGGAAGCGGCTTGAGCTTAAAAGTCAGCTGCGTCAACGTGCCCAGTTGCCCGCGAGATCCCACAAGCAGTCGGCACAGGTCATAGCCGGCGACGTTTTTAACGACGCGACCGCCCGCATGAAAAGTCCGTCCCTGCCCGTCGACCGCTTCGATCCCGATCACATAATCCCGCAGCGTTCCGTATCCAAACTGTCGCGGGCCGCTGATGTCGTGACTGACCAGTTCTCCCAAAGTTGTTGCGTCATCGGCAACGTCAATCGGAAGCTGCTGATTTTCTGTTCGCAGCAGCTGCCGCAGTTCGCCAACTGATATTCCGGCGCCGACGGTGATCGTCATGTCGCGGGCCGGATAGTCGGTGACGGTGCTTGAGACTGCCACAGTTTTGGCAACTGGCACCGTGCTGCCGACGGCAGGTGTGGAATGGAGGGATGGTGGATTCATGCTGGTTTGTATGGTAGAGGCAAGACGTAGTCGGCCAGCATTGGCAACGTGACACTGCTGCGGAACTCCGCAGAGTCTAACCGCACAGGCCACCCCGAAAAACTCGCACGGCCAGTCTTTGTAGCGGAACGCGGCAAGCGGGTCGTTGATTTAATCGTTTAACCCGTGGCCGACAGGCCAGGCCGAGTGAAAAACCTGGCCTGTCGGCCACGGGTTAAACGAAGATGATCTCTTATCAACATTAAGTCAACACCCACCTCGCTGCGGGTGAGTGTCTAAAAAACGCAACAAAAACACCCGCGGCTAGCGCCTCGCGGCTCAGGTTAAAAGACAAATCGAGTGCCATTGGGCTGCCGCTGCCGATCTTTGCCTTCCAGAGTGAATGCCGTCCGCCGGAATGTCCAGAATCCCATGAATTCGACAGGTCGGCGTTGTGGTGGCAAGGGGCACGGCAAACGATAGACTTCCCGCAGAACGTCACGGGAGCAAAATTGCACGTGACGCATGACGTATGGAAAGCCTGGCTCATCGCGGGACGCTGTGAGCACTACTGATGAGGGAAATTGAATGACTACTGAGCTCCTGGCACTCATTGACAATGCAGCGGCGGCTGGCAAACTGACGGCAGATTCGCCGACAAATCTGCGAGCCTGGCTGACTCGCGACAGTCTGTCGCAATTCCGGCCGCGGCTGGAACAGTTGATTCACGCTGGAGAATGGTCGAAGCTCGATGAAATGTTCTGGACCGCAATTCCCTTTGGGACCGGCGGCCGGCGCGGCCCTATGGGAGAAATGGGGCCGGCGACAATCAACGATCGGACCATTGCCGAATCGGCTCACGGAATGGCCGTTTATCTGCGATCCGCTGGCTGTCCCACGGGCGGCTCGGCAGTGGTCGCCCATGACACTCGTAACAATTCGGCTCACTTCGCAAGAATCACCGCCTGCACTTTTGTAGCTCACGGTCTGAAGGTTTATCTGTTCGACGGGTATCGAGCCACGCCAACGCTTTCGTTCGCCGTTCGGTCTCTGCACTGTAACATCGGCGTAGTGATTTCTGCGTCACACAATCCACCGGCTGATAATGGTTTCAAAGCCTACTGGAGCAACGGCGGTCAGGTGATTCCGCCGCATGACAAGGGTATCGTGAAAGAAGTTGAGCAAGCCGATACGATTCCTGTTGTGGAGTTTGCAACGGCTGTTGCTGATGGTCGCATTACGATTGTGGGAGCCGACATCGACAAGGCCTACGTGGCTGAGGTGGTCAAGCTGTCTGAATCCAAAAGCCGCAGTCTGAAAGCCATATTTACGCCGCTGCATGGTGTCGGCGAGACCTCGGTTTACGCCGTGATTCAGGCGGCGGGGTTCACCGATGTTGATATCTTCGAAGACCAACGGTCGCCGGACGGGAATTTTCCAAACGTCCCGAACCATGCCCCGAACCCGGAGAATCTGGAAGTCTTCGATCCGGTAATTGACTGGATCAAAAAGACGGGCAATGAAGCCGAGCTGATTCTTGCATCGGACCCGGATGCGGACCGCCTTGGCGTGATGGTTCGAAACAGCAGTGGGGAATTTCGGTCGCTGAGCGGCAATCAGGTGGGCGCTTTACTGACGGACTATCTGTTCCGGAAACGAAAAGCTTCCGGTCGCTTTTCACCGCAGGATTATGTGGTCGAAACGCTGGTGACGACGCCGCTGACAAAGGCTGTCGCCGCTCATCACGGAGCTCGTTGTTTCAGTGAGCTGCTGGTGGGTTTTAAGTACATCGCGCAGACCATGGAAGAACAGGGCACCGAGCATTTTGTGTTCGGGACTGAAGAATCCATCGGCTTCCTCGCGGGCAGCTATTGTCGTGACAAAGACGCAAGTGTGGCGGCGCTTTACATTCTGGAACTCGCCGGTGAACTTAAGGCTGAAGGAAAGACGCTGTTCGATCAGCTGGACCAGTTGTATCTCAACTGCGGATATTTTTGCGAAGGACAAAAATCGATCTACTGCGAAGGCCCGACCGGCAAAGCAAAGATCGACGGCCTGATGCAAACTCTGCGCGATGCTCCACCGGCTGCATTCGGGACCGTGAAGCTGACCGAAGCGGCGGATTACAGCACCGGACGCCGGATCGAAATTCCGTCCGGAAAAAGCCTGGGCACAATTACAGATCCTCGCGGTGATCTGCTGATCTATAAGTCCGACGCATCTCAGTCGGTGCGTGTTCAGATTGCCGGCCGACCGTCGGGCACTGAACCGAAGATCAAGTTCTACTTCTTCTGCCAGTCGGACCTGATCAATGGAGATTTGGCCACTGCACGTGCTGCGGGCGACTGGGCGATGAAGGAAGTGCAGCAGGCTCTGACCGAATGGGCTCAGCAGCAGCTCAAATAGCGGGGTCAATCGCGATGGCGTCGTGACCGCCTGCTGCAAAACACGGCAGGCGCCAATTGCACGCGTAGCAATTGGAACAGAGTGGCTTTGATTCGAGTGCTGGGAAACTCATGCATCGAACAACGATGCGGCGGCTCGCTGTGTGTAGTTACGCATCGGCTGCAGGGCTCCGCACGGGCGAACTGGTGAGCCCATTGTCGCTGAAATTGGTGATGGGTGACTTGTCGAGCTGCGACAGATCGGCCTAAAGTAGAGCTCCGCGTTTGCTATTTCTCTGCAGGAGCGCTCCAATGTTCGTTTTGCCGCTGATGTTCAGCCTCTTGTCCGCAGGTGTGTTTCTGACATCCGATAACGGAACCGTCGAAGGGCGTTCTGAGCCGGGCGGCGCTCTGAGCGATTCCGTCGGCGGCTGGACTCATTCAGGTCCGCGTGAAGAGGCCGTGCCCGCATTTGCCTTTGAGCCCGCCAGTGGGCCGAACGGATCGGCGGTGCTCAAAACGACTTCGGATCACCGGCAGGGACTTCACGGCTGGTGGGAAAAAACGGTCCCTGTCAAAGGCGGTCAGTATTATCGATTCACGGCTCAGCGTAAGGCGAAGCATGTGCCGTTTCCGCGACAGGCTGCGGTCGCGCGAGTCTTCTGGAAAGACGCTGAAGGGAAGGCGGCGGTGCATGATTTCAACGCCACAACGACCTACCGCGAAGGTGAGAAGCCAGTTTCTGAACCTGAGTACCCGGCTGATGGCGATGAAAAATCCGAAGGCTGGACCGTGGTGTCGGGTGTCTTCCGAGCACCCCCGAATGCGACTCAAGCCCGCATTGAATTGTCGTTCCGCTGGCCAGCGGATGCGACTGTAGAATGGTCAGATGTGAGGCTCGATGCCATCGAGGCTCCGAAGTCTCGGAAGGTGCGTCTGGCGACGGTGCATTTTGCTCCCGCGGCCGGAAAATCGAATGATGAAAAGTGCCGACAGTTTGCACCGCTGATTGCAAAAGCGGCTGAGCAGAAGGCCGATCTGATTGTGTTGCCGGAGACTTTGACGTACTTCAATGCCGGTCGATCCATTGGCGAATGCGCCGAAACAATTCCGGGACCCTCCACGGAATACTTTGGGACTCTGGCAAAGCAGCACGATCTTTACATCGTGGCCGGTCTGGTCGAACGTGACTCCCATCGTGTCTTCAACGTCGCTGTGCTGATTGGCCCTGATGGAAACGTTGTCGGTAAGTATCGCAAGGTGGCTTTGCCGCGCACGGAGATTGATGCGGGTGTGGAACCGGGTGACGATTATCCCGTGTTTGAAACTCGCTTCGGCAAGGTCGGCATGATGGTTTGCTACGATGGCTTCTATCCCGAGGTCGCTCGGGAACTCAGCAATCGCGGGGCGGAGGTGATTGCATTTCCCGTCTGGGGCTGCAATCCTCTGCTGGCTGCCGCACGAGCCTGTGAGAATCATGTTTACGTTGTTAGCAGCACCTATTCGGATATCCGCTCCCACTGGATGATCACGGCAATTTATGGTCGTGACGGACGCGTTGTCGTGAAGGCCGCCGACTGGGGAGATGTCGTGATCTCCGAAGTCGACCTGGGGCAGCCATCCATCTGGCACAGCCTCGGTGATTTCCAAGCCGAAATCCTGCGACATCGACCGCCCGTCAAACCGGCCGTGCCCTGACAAACACCGCCCCATCCGCCTCGTAGCGGAGGCCGCCAAGGCTTTCGGCAGCCGATCTTTCCCGAACTCCGGTGTAAGGAAACACCCCGTTCAACGGGCCGCACAATCCGCGTGGCCATTGGAAAGCGGCGTGCCCCACGGCTCTGTCTGCGACGGACTGCCAGCATCGAGCGGAAAATGAGTGTCGCCTTTCGCTCTGCGAAAGTTGCGAATACTCTGCTTTCGCGGAGCGAAAGGCGACTCTAAAAAGCCGCACGATGTTTAGCTGGCGTCTTGCTTTCTCGTAGAGCTCGGAATTGTGCGGCAGAATCGATCATCAGCTCTTTCAGCCAGCTGAGATTGATCGACAGCACACCGCAGGATTCCATTCAACCGGCGTCTTGTGCGTTGCGGCCGAGGGCGATGTCGAAGTCATTCATTGCTGGCACCATCATGGCCACGGATGTAAATCCATAAGCCAGGCAAATCCACAAACAGACGCCCAGGTTCCCGCCGAGCAAAAAGTCGGTGATCGCATAAAACGTCAAAAATGGCAACACCAGCGACGCCAGCGTCAGAGCGCTCGACGGGTTCCGATAAGTCAGCGATGAGTACAAACCGAGGCTTCCAAAACCAATAAACAGAATGAAGCTTTGCAGCTGAATGGCAAACGATGAGCGAGCTTCAACAAGCAGCAGCATGAAGATAAAAATCCCCACGCACAGAAAGAACATCGTTCCAAGGCTGTGCCCGATCGCGTGTCGTGAATTCTCATAGGTCAGCCCCTGATGCAGGCCCAGCGTGACAGCAAAAATGCTCAATACCACATAAGCCACGCACAGATAAATCACATTCTCCAGTGACATCGCCGCTGGATGGCCAGAGGCGGCAAGCAGCATGACCAGAATCAGCGGCAGCAGGATCATCTCTTTGGCATTCCACAACGCCCCGCCGATCTTGCCGAGAATAAATTCATACGGCCGCAGATCGGTGACCAGCAGAATTTCCAATGTCCGCCCGTCGCGTTCATTGGTCAGTGAAGTCACAGCCTGAGCATTGGTCAGCAGCAGGCTCAGAATGGCAATGCCCAGAAAGGCGAACGAAGGTCCCGACAGCATCCCAAGTACCAGATCGCTGTTGTCCGAGTTTTGGCTGGAAACGGCAGCCACGGTGGCAATGGTCAGCGCCATCAGGACATACGAGAGCTTGATCCAGATCATTCGACGACCGTAGGCTCGCGTTCGCATTTCGCGCCACAGCACCGGCTGACTCCAGACCTCCCGATGAATTCGCGGCACGGCCGGAGTGGATTCTTTGTCGTCATCCGTCGCCGTCGTTTCGGCAGCCGACTGGTGGAATTCGCGAGACGGATTCCAGACGCGCATCTTCACGATCGTCAGCGCTACCAGACCCACGGACACGATCAGCAGCGAAATTACCGTTGGCCACGCAGACACGCGAACAACACCCGAGATTTGCAGAGAGAGCGGGTCGAGCACTTTCTGAAGCCCGAAGTACGGCGACGCTTCGGCCAGTGATCCGGCGAAGGCCACCCCCACGCTTTGCGTCAGCAGAACATACAGCACAACGCCCAGCACACTGATGGCCAGGGTCTGAAATGTTTTCTCGCGCCAGAACGCCACCAGACAACCCCAGCTTCCGGCGGCAAGAGTCGCCGCGCCGGTGATCGCCTGCGACCAGAAAATCTGTTCCCAGGTAACTCCGCCCAGCAGTTTCAAAAAGCAAAAGACTGGCCACGATGTCGCCATCAGAACGCCCACGTTCAGCAGACTGGAAAGCAGTTTGCCCAGTGCGAGTTCGTGGTTTCGCAGGTCCGTCATCAGCAGCAGAATCAGTGTCTTGCGGTCTTTTTCCTGAGTGACCAGGGAGGCCGAAAATACCGTTGCAAAGAACAGCCCGAGTGTCAGCTGCAGTACAGCAAACACACGAAACGTCATGGCACTGAAAGCGGCCACATCACCGGCAAACAGGACATCCTGAAATCCAATCGTCGCCTGACGAATGCTGTAACACAAAATCAGGAGACCAGCAACAAACCCGGATCGCATGAGATAGTGACTCAGGCGACGAGGCGTCGTCAGGACTTCACGTTCAAAAATTGGACCGGCAACCACGCCAGGGGACTCCGGATCTGAGCAGACTGGATTTGAAACAAGAAGCCCGACTTTCTGGGAAAGCCGGGCTTCAAATGAGCGACTGACAATTCAGATCTTACAGTTTTCGCGAACGAGTTTCCCGCAGGAACTCACGCTCCATCTCAAGATGCTTGTCCGCATTCGATTCCCACAAGGACTTCAGTGGATACTCGGTCGGCACAGGCTTCGCGTTCTGCTGGTGAATGGCCTGCCAATACTGGACGACCAGCAAAGCTTCTTCCACGTATCGCCCGTCTTCAAACATCACCGGATACTTGTCTCGTGCCGCAAGCCAGCGAGTCATCGCCAGTTCCAGCAAAGCCTCAGCTTCCGAAGGCGTGGTGGTTCCGGACTCTTTGTCAAACTGATCGAACCCCTTGCCCTGAATGTAAGCCTGCTTGGCTTCGTAAATCGTTTTGTGGACGTCCAGGGAAATCGGGTCTTTTTCGACGTTGGCCAGGTCGCGCCAGAATCGGAAATTCACCATGTCCAGATTGCGAGCCCACAGATTTCTCTGAGCTGCAACGGTAATCCCATTTTCCTCGGCCAGCGTCTTGAGTTCGTCTTCTGAACAGACCAGCTTGTACTTTTTGTCATCGAGACCCAGGAAGATATGGTTGCCATAATCTTCCATCCATGCGCGATAACCAGCATCCCAGGCGGCCTGATGTCCTTCGAAAATACCTTCCTTTGAACGAGCCTCTGCATAGCTGAGCAGTGACTTTGCCGGTCCCTGGCGGAAGAAGACGTGCGTCATTCCCTTCACGCCGATCAGGCCGTCGTTCTCGTCCTTTTCATTGGCGCGAACAAACCAGTCATGCGCGACCAGATAACTGTCTTTGCCTTCTTCGTTAATCGCCGGATCCGGACCGCTTTGGCCCGGCGATGATTCAAACTTTGGATCGGGATCCTGACGGAAGAAGACACGGAAGAATTTCTTCTCGTCAGACACACCCATCTTTGTAGTGATCACTTCACCGACGTTGTGAAACAAAATCGGAATGGTCTGATTTCGTTCCGTACCGAGCTTCAGGAACTTGATGCCTTCTTTCACCCAGTAAAAGCGGTCATCCACTTTGTCCCATTCGCGTGAGACGTTGTACGCCAGGTTCCAGCCCTGAAACTTCCAGATCTGAACATAATGCGGCTGCAGCAGAATGATGGAATCCACTGTGGCTCGCAGTTTCGCCCACTGCTTCTTTTCCTGATACTCAATAGCCTTCAGATGCAGCACGCTCGCCGCAGGTCCTCGCAGACCCAGCAGGACCAGATTCATTGCAGAGCTGGATGGATCAACCTTACCCAGCGTCGCTTCGCCAAGGTCATATTCCTGACGCATGCGAGCCAGTTTGCCCAGCCCTGAAGAGGTTTCACCACTGGCCACATTTTGTTCAGCCGGGAAACCCAGATAAACGATCGGGCCCAGCAGCAAAACAATGCAGATGCCGTAAATAACCTTGCGTTGTCGCGAATTGAAATTGCTCATTTTGCCTCCAGTTCACGAAACTTCAGCATCGCACCCGCGAGCAGAACACAGGGAATCAGGAATCCAAAGAAGATGGCCATCGCCGGGACGACGCATTCCTGAAACGGAACATCAAACCCATTTTCCACAAACGCCGCACCACGATTAAAGACGCTGAAGTCTGGAACAATACTGCTAAAGCCTCGCAGAATGCCTTCCAGTCCTTTATCCGCCCCTTTCAGAACGGCCGAAGTCGTGGCAGACACATCCATACCCACCTGCGGATTGCGGTGCTGGGCAATCAGAACAGCAGACTCCAAAGTCCCCATGCCCTGTTCCTGCCCGGACAGCATTCGCATCATGAATTCGTGGAAGAACTGCCCGACCACAAAGAATGTCAGAGTGAAGAACAAGGCGACCGGGCCCTTGACGATACAACTGACCGTCACGCCGAGAACAATGATCAGCAGCAGCATTAAAGCGATGTTCAGCAGAGCCTTGACGTAACCGATCACAAACGACCGGTCCGGCTGGCGAACAAAAAGGTCCGGCCGGGCCATGCCAAGATACATCTGATCGTTCAGACAGGCCACTTCGACTCGCAGCGTACCATTCTTCGCCAGATCGTTAATCAGATCCTTTTCGATCATCCAGCCTTCGGTGTCCTGAGAAATCAGAAGTTCACGTCGAATCAGATCATCGAAGAAAGTGAACCAGCGTTTGTCTTCCGCGGGAGTCACCTTTCCATCGGCCACCTGCAAAGTGCCCGCTGTGACTTGTTCGTTCAGGACGGCCACCAGCAGCTCCGCATTCAGCGGCGAAATCCCTGCATCCTTCGTCAGGTCTTCGGCCAGTGAGGCTTTCAGAGCCCCCGCTTCGGCCAGCTTGCCAGCGGTGTTCCATTCAGTGAAAATTCCCGAGAGGAATCGTGCCTGAGTCTCGTAGTCGGCCGCGAATCGCAGGTTGCGAGGGATTAAAGTGATGTTTTCAACCGCCCCTTCGTGGTACTCAGAAATGTGGAACGACGGCAGCGGCACTTCCAGCTTTGGAAGGCTCTCGTGCAACACATCCGCATACTGAGCCAGCCCGGCAGCAACAGCGTCCAGCTGGTCGGCAAAAGGTCCAAACGGAGCCACGTCTGTGGCGTTGGTCAGCGAGTTATTTCGAAGGACCTTCAACAGTTCGAAGCCGGCTTCGGCCGACTTGTCGAAAAGATCGGCGACTGGATTGAGATCTTCATTTTTCTCCTGCCGCAGAAACAACGCCGCCACAGCCAGGCCGTTTTGAAGTCCCGCGTAGTCCGCCGGACGAAGTTCTTCTGAGGCCGTGCGAATTCGCGTGGCCAGTTCCTTCATTCGATCGGAAGCATTACGAAACTGACCATCGCGAAGCGTATCGGCCAGCGGCTTCAACGCTTCACCCTGAGAAATCATTCCGAACGCATCTTCACGCGGGTTTGAAGAAATTGTGTACTGAGCCTGCACGCCCTGGAAAATGCTCTTTTCGGAACCCTTGATCGTACGAAAAGCCTCGAAGCGGCATT
>Ga0209702_10000682_pt1 | contig 70721 bp, 81 predicted proteins | sample FRY01_FD_187210 | JGI IMG/M metagenome (GOLD analysis project Ga0209702, IMG submission 187210) | Freshwater microbial communities from Lake Fryxell liftoff mats and glacier meltwater in Antarctica - FRY-01 (SPAdes) (version 2) | ecosystem: Environmental > Aquatic > Freshwater > Ice > Glacier... | reverse complement strand
AGCGCGCATTCTGTTTGGCTGAGCGCTTGGCGATGTCGATGCCTTGATCGCGAATGGCTGCCTGGAGGAAGGCGTCATCGAGCTTGGATTCGCTCAGGCTGCGGTCGATGCGCACCATGAGATCGCGCTGTTCGCGGTAATCCAGCGGGCCATAAACCGTAGGAAGTGCTGGACGCAAGGCGGGCTGAAAGGCAATGATGATGGACATTCGTGACTGGGTTGTTGCTCGACATTTCGATCATAGACCACGAATTTGGGGCATGAAGCGCTTTTAGTGTCTTCATGCCTCACTCATTTTTACCCTCAACCCAGGTGGTTGCGGCTTTCCGGGCCATTGGGACAGGCTCTACGTAGCGTTTGAGCAATTATTCCAGTGCGTTGAGGCACAATGACCTCCTCGGTCACAAGCATCCAAAGCGGATGGAGGCGCCCGCGCTCCGCTGGCTCTCAACCGAGCTCTGAAACCGCACGCGGTGTCAGGTCGGCGGTGCCTTTGGGGAACATGCGACCACGGGCGGTGAGAATTTCCGGCTCGTCAGGAGTGATGAGCACCACATGCTCGAAGTGCGCAGAAGGTTTGCGATCGGTGGTCACGACGGTCCATTTGTCGGCCAGGGTGCGGGTCTTGTCTGTACCCATGTTGATCATGGGCTCGATGGCAAGGGTCATGCCGGCCTTGAGGCGTGGGCGGTCGCCTTTTTTGCCGTAATTGGGCACCTGCGGCTCCTCGTGGAGCTTTCTGCCGACGCCATGGCCGACGAACTCGCGCACGACGGTGTAGCCGTACTGATTGACGTGATGCTCGACACTGTGGCAGAGATCGCCCAGCATCCAGCCGTCACGGGCGTATTTGACAGCGTTGAGCAGAGACTCCTCCGTAGCGGCAAGGAGATGCATGGTCTCCTTGGCGACATTGCCGACTGGGACGGTGAGGGCATTGTCACCCACCCAGCCGTCGTAATAGACGCCGACGTCGATTTTGACCACGTCACCGTCCTGGATGATGCGCGGACCGCCGATGCCATGAACGACTTCCTCGTTGATGGAAATGCAGATGTTTCCGGGGAACTGGCGGTAGCCCAGGAAAGCGCTGGTGGCACCGCGTGCCTTCATTTCAGCGGCGGCAAAGCGGTCAATCTGCGCAGTAGTGGCACCAATATGAACTTCAGCAGCGGTTTTGAGCAGGACATCACGCGCCACCTGGCAGGCTTTGCGGATCGACTGCTGCTGCGCGCCGTGGCGGATGGGGATGTTCCCCGATTTGACGAGTGCCATGACGCGCTGGAAGAAACTCACTGAAGGGTCAATTTGTACACGACGCCGATCAATACGATGACGGCGAGACCGACCCACAACCAGACGATGGTGGTGGAATCCATGACGTGGGAACCCTGCTGGAGGCGGTCCACACGGCCACGGATGCGGCCCTTCTTGAGGAAGCCGTCATAATGACTCTGGAGCAGGTGGGTTTCGACCTGACGCATGACGTCAAGCACGACACCCACGAGAATCAGCAGGCTAGTGCCGCCGAAGAACTGGGCCGCCGAGCTGGAGATATTCATGAGGCTGCTGACGATGCCCGGCATGACATAGAGTCCAGTGAGGAAAATCGCCCCTGCAAAGGTGAGACGGCTCATGGTGAAATCGAGGAAATCAGCCGTGGGCTTGCCAGGGCGGATGCCGGGGACGTAACCCCCGCTCTTTTTGAGGTCTTCCGAGATCTGCGTGGGCTGGAACATGGTGGCGACCCAGAAGTAACTGAAGAAAAAGATAAGTAATGCGGAGATGACGTAGTAGGCCGAGCCGCTGCTGATGAACATGGTAGCGCGTTGGATCCAGGCCACATCCTTGAAGAAGGAGGCGATGATGGTCGTGGGAAATAGCAGGATGGCCTGGGCGAAGATAATCGGCATGACGCCGGAATAGTTGATCTTCAGCGGCAGGTATTGCGTCTGGCCACCATAAACCTTGCGACCGACGACGCGCTTGGCGTAGGTGATGGCAATGCGGCGGGTGGCCTGGGTCAAAGCGATGACACCGGCGATGACGATGATCATGAAGCCCATCAGCAACACCAGCGTGAAGGCGCTTTTTGGATCGGCTTTTTCACTGCCGACGAAGGTCTGCCAGACCTGGATCAAAGCACCGGGAAGATCGGAAACGATGTTCACGCAAATGAGGATGGAGACACCGTTGCCAATACCGCGATCCGTGATCTGCTCCCCCAGCCACATCATGAGCATGGTACCAGCGGTGATGGTGGTGACACTGGTGAAAACGAAGCCGAAGCCATAATTCGGCACCAGCGGACGACCGCCAAGCCGGTCAATGGCATCCTGCAGACCTGCCATCAGGTAGTTTTGTCCTGGATCAGCCAATGATTGTGCCAGCAAGGTGGCCTGGAAGACGCACAGCACGATGGTGGCGATGCGGGTGTACTGAGTGATCTTTTGACGGCCACCTTCCTCACGGGCGAGCTTGCTCAGCGGCGGCCACACGGCGGTGAGGAGCTGCAGCATGATGCTGGCGCTGATGTAGGGCATGATGCCCAAGGCGAAAATGGCGCAGTTCTGTAAGCCACCACCACTGAAGATGTTGAGCAAGGCGGCCACTTGGGCGGCACCAGAGGCGTTGTCGCCCGCCTTGTTGTTGATCCATTCGCCCAGCACGGTCGGATCGACGCCAGGAAGCGTGATCGAGGTGCCGATGCGCACGATGACGATCATCGCCAGCGTGAAAAGGATGCGTGAACGCAGTTCGGGGACTTTGAAGCTGTTGGCGAAGGCGGAAATCATGGGAGAGGCTCTAAGCGAAGATGGGCCTGGTGTCCTGACAGCACTCGCTGCGCGGAGACCGGCCCATCAAGGTGGTTGGGTCAGAAAAAATCAGGCAGCGATGGAACCGCCAGCCTTCTCGATTTTTTCGCGGGCCGAGGCGCTGACTTTCGCACCTTCAACGGTGAGTTTAAGGGAAAGATCGCCAGTGCCGAGGATTTTGATGAAGTCGCAGTTGCGGCTGATGAGCCCGCATTCACGCAGGGCGGCCTCATTGATGACAGCGCCATCCTGGAAGGCGTCGTTCAACTCACCGACGTTCACGATTTCAAAGACATTTTTGAACTGCTTGTTGTTGAAGCCTTTCTTTGGCAAACGGCGATGCAGTGGCATCTGACCGCCTTCAAAGCCTGGACGGATGCCGCGGCCTGCACGGGCCATCTGGCCCTTGTGGCCTTTGCCGGAAGTTTTGCCATGGCCGGAACTTTCACCACAGCCGATGCGCTTGCGGCGCTTCTTGGCACCGGGGCGGGGTTTGACGTCTTGGAGTTGCATGAGAATTTAAAAAATGGGGATGGGGTTCAATCAGAGGGCTTTGCGTTCCTTGATCACCTTGCCACGGGCGCGGAGAATTTCGTCAGCAGGGCGCAGGGCACAAAGGGCAGCGAGCGTAGCCTTGATAACGTTGGCGTGATTGCTGGAGCCGAGAGACTTGCCGATCACGTCCTTCACACCGGCGGCTTCGAGCACGGCGCGTGCGCCACCACCGGCGATAATGCCGGTACCAGGCGTGGCCGGCTTGAGCAGGATGAACCCCCCGCCGTGTGAACCCGTGACCTCGTGAGGGATGGTGTTGTCTTTCAGGCAGATGGTGAGCTGGTTTTTGCGGGATGCTTCGGTGGCCTTCTTGATGGCGTCAGACACTTCGTTGGCCTTACCAAAACCGCAGCCAACCTTGCCCTTGGCATCACCAGAGACAACGAGCGCGCTGAAGCTGAAGCGACGACCGCCTTTGACGACCTTGGCGCAACGGTTGATGTGGACCACTTTTTCCACGCCATCAGCAGGGCCGCGTGCTTCGCGGTCATCACGACCACGGAAGGCGGGGCGGGAGGAAGGAATGAAGGGAGCTGGTGCCACAGCGACTTCAGTCGTCGCTGCTGGAGGTGCTGCCTCGGTAGTTACTGTTTCATCGGCCATATAAGAAAAATTGCGGGTAGATTAGAATTTCAGGCCCTTTTCGCGGGCGGCATCGGCAAGGGCTTTGACCTTGCCGTGGTAGATGAAACCAGCGCGGTCGAAGACCACTTCGGAGATGTTTTTCGCGATGGCGCGCTCGGCGAGCACGGTGCCCACCTTGATGGCATGCTCGACGTTGGCCTTGCCAGCGCCGTAGCCTTTTTCCTTGGTGGAGGCAGACACGATCGTCTTGCCGGCAGCGTCGTCGATGACCTGGGCGTAAACGTTCATGTTCGAGAAATAGACGGCGAGACGAGGACGCTCGGCGGTGCCGCTGAGCTTGCGGCGGATGCGCTTGTGAATGCGAGCGCGGATGTCTTTGCGATTGGTGAGTGCCATGATGATTACCTCGGAGATTACTTGACGGACTTGCCGGCTTTGCGGCGGATTTGTTCACCCACGTAGCGCACGCCCTTGGCCTTGTAAGGCTCCGGCGGATAGTAGGCGCGGATGTCAGCAGCGAGCTGGCCAACGATCTGTTTGTCGATGCCTTCGATGGCGATCTTGGTGTTTTCAGTGACCGTCACTTTCACACCATTTGGAATGGGGTGCATGCGTTCATGCGACTGGCCGAGTTGGAGGTCGATTTCGTTCCCCTTGACTGCGGCACGGAAGCCGACGCCGTGAATTTCGAGGTTGCGGGTGTAGCCCTGGCTGACGCCGATGAGCATGTTCGTGATCAGACGCTGGGTGGTGCCATGAAGGGCACGCACATGACGATCTTCCGATTCACGGGTGACGCTGATGATTGCGGCATCTGCGTTCACTTTGACGCCGAGTGGAAGAGTCCAAGCGAGTTCGCCCTTGGGGCCTTTGACCTTCACCGAGCGATCTGCACCGATGTTGATGCTGACCTTGTCGGGAATGGAGATGGGTTGTTTGCCTACGCGTGACATAAGGGTTGTGACGGGTTGGGGGTTACCAGACGGTGGCGAGGAGTTCACCGCCCACTTTGGCTTTGCGAGCCTTGGCGCCGGTCATGATGCCACGCGGGGTGGAGAGAATGGAGATGCCGAGACCACCGAGCACACGGGGGATCTCATCACTGCCGACGTACTTGCGTAGACCGGGCTTGCTAACGCGGTCGATCTTGCGGATGACGGCGGCTTTGTCCTGGTACTTGAGCTTGAGCTTGAGGCGCGGATGCGTGGCGTTGGTGTCCACTTCGTAGCCCCAGATGTAGCCTTCTTCCTGCAAAATGCGGGAGAGTTCGGCCTTCATCTTGGAGAAGGGAATGAGCACCTGCTCCTGCTGCGCGGAGCAGGCATTGCGGATGCGGGTGAGAAAGTCTGCGATCGGGTCGGTCATGACGCTGGGTGAGTCCGGGGGTTCGTTGAATTATGCGGCGGCGGCTTCATCAGCGCCATCTTCCTTCTTTGGCTGGACAGTGCGGGTGCGGAAGGGCATCCCGAGAACACGCAGCATTTCACGCGCATGATCGTCATTGTTCGTGTTGGTGACGAAAGTGATGTCGAAACCGAGGGGACGCTTGATCTTGTCGATCTCGATTTCAGGGAAGATGCTCTGGTCGCTAATGCCGAGGGTGTAGTTACCACGGCCGTCAAAGGCGCGGGGAGCGACACCACGGAAGTCACGGATGCGGGGGATGGCCGTGCGAACGAGGCGCATCATGAAGTCATACATTTTGACGCCACGGAGGGTGACTTTGGCACCGATGGCCTCACCCTCGCGGAGTTTGAAGTTGGCGATGGCCTTCTTGCTGTGGGTGATGATCGGCTTCTGGCCGGTGATCAGGGAAACTTCGTTCACCGCGTCTTCCATGGCCTGCTTGCGCTCGCTCTGACTGCCAACGGAGCAGTTGATAACGATTTTTTCAAGCTTGGGGACCTGGTGGATGTTGGTGAGGCCGAGCTGTGTCATCAGCTCGTCGCGCTTTTCTTTGTAGAGTGTCTGGAGGGAATGTTCCATGATTCAGTTTGGGCTGTGCCGCCTTTCCTGCGCGCCTGCCGCCGGTTGGCGGGGTGAAACGAAGGGGGAGGCAAAATGGGGGGTGGTGATCTAGGCTTTGGCCTTCTTCTTAGCAACTTTCTTTTTCTTATCTTTCACGGGCGCATCGATGCGCTTCACGTTGGAGATGTGGATGGGGCCTTCTTTCTCCTGAAAGCCGCCGGCTTGGTTCTGCTGGGTCGGTTTGACCGCCTTTTTGATCATGCGGACGCCTTCGACGAGCACACGGCCTTTGCCCGTCTGCACTTGCAGGACAACGCCCTGTGCGCCTTTGGCGGCTCCAGAAATGACGACGACATTGTCGCCTTTTTTAACGTGGGTGTTGATACGGCTGCTCATAGCACTTCGGGGGCGAGGGAAACGATCTTCATGAAGTTTTTGTCGCGCAGCTCACGGGCCACTGGGCCAAAGATGCGAGTGCCACGCGGGTTGTTGTCCTTGTCGATGATGACCATGGCGTTCCGGTCGAAACGCAGGATCGAACCATCCACACGACGAATCGGGTGCGAGGTGCGCACGATGACGGCGCGGACGACTTCGCCTTTTTTCACGGCAGCGGTCGGTGTCGATTCACGGACGTGGGCGGTGATGATGTCGCCAACATAGGCGAAACGTGTGTTTTTCTTGCCCAGCACGCCAATCATCGTGGCCAAGCGGGCACCGGTGTTGTCAGCCACCGGGATTGAAGACTCCATTTGCAACATAAGCTGTTTCCTCTAGTCAGGGTTTCAGGTTCAGATAATTCGTGGACTAGTGCTTCTGGACTTCCAGCAGCTCCCAGCGTTTCAGTTTCGACAGAGGGCGGGTCTCAGCGATGAGCACTTTGTCGCCTTCCTTGGCCTGCCCGTTTTCATCGTGGGCGTAGAACTTGGAGGTTTTGCGCACGATCTTCTTGAACAGTGGGTGCGGCACGCGGCGCTCGACTTCAACGACGATGGTTTTCGTCATTTTGTCGGAAACGACAACGCCGACGCGCGTTTTGCGCACGGGCTTTTTCTCGGGGGCGGCAGGGGCTGCTGCGGTGGTCTCGCTCATGATGTTAAAAATACTTCAGTGGGTGGTGATCGAAATCAGGCGGCCTGTTTGGCGGCAGCAGCGCGGGTGCGCTCGGTGATGATGGTTTCGATGCGTGCGATCTCACGACGAATGTGGGTGAGACGGGCAGGATTTTCGAGCTGGCCACCGCCGGCGCTCTGCTGGATGCGCAGATTGAGCGCTTCCTGCTTTAGTTCGCGACGGCGTGCGGAGAGTTCTTCCACAGTCGATTCACGGAGTTCTTTGATCTTCATAAGTTCAGTTCGCGGTTTGCGGTTTTATTTGTGCAGGCTTTCGCGGCTGACGAAACGGCAGCGCAGGCCGAGCTTGGAGGCTGCCAGACGGCAGGCTTCACGGGAGATGGCTTCGGTCACGCCAGAGATTTCAAACAGCACATGGCCTGGCTGGACGACGGCAACCCAGAATTCTGGAGCGCCTTTACCTTTACCCATGCGGACTTCTGGCGGACGCTGCGTCACTGGCTTGTGCGGGAAGATGCGGACGAAGACCTTCCCTTTACGCTTGAGGAAGCGGGTGATAGCGACACGGCAGGCTTCGATGTGGATGTTCTTGATCCAGCCGCGTTCAAGGGTCTGGAGTCCATACTCGCCGAAGTCGAGCTTGTTGCCACTGGTGGCGTTGCCACCGCGATTGCCGCGCTGGTGTTTGCGATATTTTACTCTGCTTGGTAGGAGGGCCATGTGTCTCTGTCCGGTGAAAGGGGTTTATTCAAAAGTAACTGGGCTGATCATGCCTGGGCCGGAGCTGGCTGGGGAGGCGTACCGTAACCGGTGCCACCACCGCCAGGACCACGACCACGTTCGCCACCACGCGGGCCAGGAGCGCCGGGACGGCGATCACCACCACGGTCATTGTTGCGCGGACGACGATCACCAGAAGGACGGGAAACGCCTTCAGGGGCATTGCCACGGTTCATCCAGCACTTCACGCCGATGATGCCATAGACGGTGCGTGCTTCAGCGAAGCCATAATCAATCGGGATACGCAGGGTCTGGAGCGGCACTTTGCCCTGACGATACTGTTCGGCGCGAGCGATGTCGGCACCACCGAGACGACCTGCACAGCGGAGACGGATGCCGTCAGCACCCATGTCCATGGCGGTCTGCAGCGAACGCTTCATGGCGCGGCGGAAGGAAATACGGCGTTCAAGCTGAACGGCGACGGCTTCTGCGACAAGCTGGGCGTCGAGCTCAGGCTGCTTGATTTCGAAAATGTCGATCTTCACCTGCTTGCCACCGCACATTTCGGAGACCTTCTGGCTCATTACGTCGATTTCCTGGCCCTTACGGCCAATCACCAAGCCCGGACGGGCGGTGTGCAGCGTCACGCGAACCTGGTTCCAAGCGCGTTCGATGACAATTTTCGAAATTGCCGCCTGCATGAGCTTCTCCTTGAGATAGCCACGGATGGCGAGGTCGCTGTGAAGTGACTCAGCGTATTCTTTCTCTGGAGCATACCACTTGGAGCGCCAGTCTTTGTTGACTGCGAGGCGGAAGCCGATTGGATTTACTTTCTGTCCCATAAAGTGAGGAGGTGCGGTTCGGTGGCGTTACGGTTATTCGGAAGCTTTTTCTTTTTTGGCTTTGGCTGCCTTCTTAACGGCAGGTGCATTGCGGCGGGCGGACTTCGGAGCTTTCTTCTCACCTTCAGCCTTGGCTTCTTCAGGCTTCGGAGCACCGATGATGACGGTGATGTGAGTCATGCGCTTTTTGATCGGAGAAGCCGAGCCACGGGCGCGTGGCATGATGCGGCTCAGCACCGGACCAGGAGTAGCGATGGCGGACTGGACGATGAACTCGGAGGCGTCCTGCTCGTGGTTATTCTCCGCGTTCGCAATGGCGGAGCGCAAAGTTTTGCCAACAAGGAAGGCAGCTTTCTTTGGAGTGAAGTCGAGAACGCTGAGCGCCTGGGAGACGGGCATGCCGGTGATGGCACGAGTTACCTGACGGGCTTTCTGCGAGGAGATCCTGGCGTATTTGAGGACGGAGCGGACGGACATAAAGCGGGGGGTTCTGGGCTTTTTAGAGAGATTGATTGAGATCGACGCGGCCACGATCACCGACACGGACGGGGTCGGCGGCACTGGCAAGTTCCTGGACCACGGCACCACAGACGGAGTTGCGGACTTCGGTGACGAGGACTTTAGCGATGGGCTTGTCCTCGCGGAAAATTTCAAATGGCATGCCGGGCTTCACGCCGTCTTTGGCACCGATGGAGAGCACGGCGATGCCGAGTTCGTTCTTCAAGCTGACTACACGGGCGTTTTGCAGATCACCGACAGCGTGTCCGCCGGTAGGATCGCCACCGATTTTGACGAGTGCGGCATCTGCGGCGGTGATCGCTTTGTTCAGACGGTCAGCAACGGCAGGATCGGCATTCTGGACGCTTTTCATCAGCTCCAGGCCAGCTTCCGCGAGTCCAATGAGGGATTCAGCGAGTTGATCGCGTTGTTCCTGCATGATGCGCAGGTCGCTGAGTGCAGCGAGCAGGCGCTCCTGGGTCTGATCTTTGGAGTTTTCGAGCGCACCAACGCCGAGACCTTCAAGCAGGCCGCGCAGCTTTTCGTAGCGATCTTTCAACTCCGTGCTTTCGGCATTGGCGGCAGCGGCGCTTTGGGCCAAGGCATCACCTTTGTCTTTGGCGGCGGTGCCTTGGGCTTCGAGAGCCTGAATTTTAGCTGCGGCAACCTGGAGCGTGGTATGGAGTTCCTGCAATTCCAAGCGGTCGTCCGCATGCACGCCAGCCACACCCGCTGCGATGAGCAGCGCGAAGGCAAATTTGGCGATGGCAGGACGGAAAATCATGGAAAGTAAGTTCTCGATACTCAGGGGTAGATTACTTGGCGGCCTTGACTGTGACGGCACCGTGGGATTTGAACAGACGAGTCAGGGAGAATTCGCCGAGACGGTGACCGACCATGTTTTCGGTGACATAGACGGAGACGAAGTCCTTGCCGTTGTGAACGAGAAAGGTGTGGCCGACCAAGTCAGGAGTGACCATGGAGGAGCGTGCCCAGGTCTTGATCGGGCGTTTCTGCTTAGCGTCATTGAGCTTGTCCACCTTGTCGAGGAGGGCTTGCTGAACGAAGGGGCCTTTTTTGAGGGAGCGTGCCATGAGAGTGTGAGAGTGAGGAATGAATTACTTCTTGGCGTGACGGGACTGGACGATGAGCTTGTTCGTCGCCTTCTTCTTATTGCGGGTCTTCTCGCCCTTAGCATGGCCCCAAGGGCTAAGCAGATGCTGACGACCACCACCCGACTTGGAACGACCTTCACCACCACCGTTTGGGTGGTCGATCGGGTTCATACACATACCGCGAACGGTTGGGCGGACACCCTGCCAGCGGGTGCGGCCCGCCTTGGCACTGACAACGTTCATGTGCTCGACATTGCCCACTTGGCCGATGGTGGCGTAGCAAACAGCGAGGATTTTGCGAATTTCACCTGAGGGCATGCGCACCAAGGCGAAGTCACCTTCACGGTTTGAGAGGATGGCGGCCTGGCCTGCGGCACGGGCGACGACGCCACCTTTGCCTGGGGAGAGTTCGATGTTGTGAATCGATGTACCGAGAGGGATCTTACTCAAAGGAAGAGCGTTGCCGACTTCTGGCGCAGCTTTTTCACCGGCCATGACGGATGCACCCACGGTGAGGTTATTTGGCGCCAGGATGTAGGCACGCTGACCGTCCTTATATTCGACAAGGGCGATGCGCGCGGAGCGGTTTGGATCGTATTCGATCCCGACCACCTTGGCGGCTTCGTCACGGCGGACGCGTTTGAAGTCGATGAGGCGATAACGCTTGTCATGGCCACCGCCGATGTGACGGCAGGTGATACGACCGGTATTGTTACGGCCACCAGAACGGCGGAGGGCCACAGTGAGGCTTTTCTCCGGCGAATGCTTGGTGATCTCCTCAAAGGAGTTCCACTCTTTATAGCGGTTAGTGGGCGTGGTAGGGTTGAATGTTTTCAGCGCCATGGCGGTGAGGAGAGTTAAAGGGTTGTGCCTGCGGGCCGGATGCCAGGGTTAAGCGAGATCGAACTTTTCACCGGCCTTAAGACGGACGATGGCTTTCTTCCAATGATTGGTGCGACCGTAGTCGGCACGACGTTCACGGCGGGCTTTGCCGTCGTAGTTAGCGGTGCGAACACCGGTCACTTTTTTGCCAAAGAGTTTCTCGATGGCCTGCTTGATGTCGATCTTGGTGGCATCGACATCAACGGAGAAAACGTACTCGTTGTTTTGCTCGCCCAGCAGCGTAGCTTTTTCGCTGAGACGAATGGTTTTGATGACTTTATGAAGGTCTTTCATGATCAGGCGGTCCTCTTGGCAAGGGTTTCAAGGGCTTCACCGGTCACCACCACGCTGCGATAGCGGAGGATGTGCTCGGCATTCACATCGTCAGCGGAGATGAGCTGGACGTTTTGGACATTGCGACCAGCGCGGAAGGTGAGTTCATCAAAGCCTTTGCCGATGAGCAGCACATTTTTGGCGGTGCTCAGATCGTTGACGGCTGCAATGAAGCTTTTCGTCTTGCCATCAGTGACGGCAAAGTTGGCGATGGTTAGCACTTCGCCGTCCAAGATGCGAGCGGTCAAAGCAGCGCGCAGAGCGAGCTTCTTCGTGCTCTTGGGGATTTTCTTGGCCCAGATGGTCGTGTTACGCGGGCCGAAGACGACACCGCCGCCGGACCAGATGGGGGAGCGCTTGCTGCCCATACGTGCGTTGCCGGTACCCTTCTGGTTCCACAGCTTCTTGCCGGAGCCGGAGACTTCAGAACGGTTTTTGGTGTGGGCATTGCCCTGACGACGGTTGGCGCGGTAGGCCACGAGTGTGTCATTCAAAGCCTGGGAGCCTTTGTAGCCCTCGGTGAGTTGAATGTTCGCCTGCTTCGCGGCTTCGGCTGATAAGATGGTAGCGGACATGATTTAGTTCCTCAGAAATTATTTCTTAGCTGCCTTGGTGGACACACGGGGCGTGTAGGTTCTCTTGACGCCGGCCTTTTTGCCAGGGCGGACTATCACGATGCTGCCGGTGTTACCGGGAAGCGCACCGCCGATGAGCAGGATGCCTTCTTCTGGGCGGCTCTGCACCACCACGAGATTCTGCACCGTGCGGCGGGAGACACCGTCGTGACCAGGCATCTTCTGATTTTTCCAAACGAGACCTGGGGTCAGACGGCAACCGATGGAACCAGGCCGACGATGCATCATGTGACCGTGGGTGGCTGGCTGGCCGGCGAAACCGTGGCGTTTAACAACGCCCTGGAAGCCTTTGCCCTTGGTGGTGCCGATGACATCAACAACTTGACCGTTGGTGAAGATGCCAGCGTCGAGTTTGAAGTCCTCGGCAGGTAGCTTGTCATCACTTTTAAGGCGGAATTCTTTGACGATGCGTTTGGCGGTGGCGCAGCCGTGCTTTTTGAAGTGGCCGAGCAGCGGCTTGGTGACGCGGGACTCCTTGAGTTGATCGCCATAGCCGATTTGCACCGCGCTGTACTTGTCTTTACCGTCGCTGCGCTTCACCTGCAGGATGGTGTTGCCGCTAACATCGACCACAGTGACTGCCACGGCATCGCCTTTGGCATCATAGATCTTGGTCATTCCGAGTTTTTTTCCAATTAGTCCGAGACTCATAAGTGTGTCCTCCAGGGGGTAAAATAAATGGGGGCGTTAGATCTTGATCGTGATGTCCACGCCGGAAGGAAGGTTGAGCTTTTTCAGCTCGTCCACGGTACGGGAGGTAGGATCAACGATGTCCAGCAGACGCTTGTGCGTGCGGATTTCGAACTGGTCCATCGACTTCTTATCGACGTGCGGGGAACGGTTCACGGTGAATTTTTCGATGCGCGTTGGCAGCGGGATGGGGCCGGCGACGCGGGCGCCGGTGCGCTTGGCGGTTTCGACGATGTCAGCGGTGCTCTTGTCGAGCACACGGTTGTCATAGGCGCGAAGGCGGATTCTGATGCGTTGATTAGTCATGACGGGGGTCCGTGGGGTGGGATGGGTTCAGGCCGCTGTGCGATTAAGATTTGCCGCCGCGCTGCTCGACGATTTGCTCGACGATTTGCTGTGGCACCTGCTCAAAGTGAGAAGGCTGCATGGAGTAACTGGCACGACCGGAGGAAAGGGTGCGGATGGCGGTGGAGTAGCCAAACATTTCGGCCAGTGGCACTTCAGCGCGAAGGACGGCGGTAGCACCGCGCATGTCCATGCCCTGAATCTTGCCACGACGGCGGTTCAAGTCACCGAGGATGTCGCCCTGATAATCTTCTGGGGTGGAAGCTTCCACCGCCATGATCGGCTCAAGCAGAATGCACTTGGCTTTCTTGAGCGCGTCTTTAACGGCGAAGATACCGGCCATCTTGAAGGCGTTTTCGTTCGAGTCCACGTCATGGCTGGAGCCGTCAACGAGTTCGATGTGAATGTCGATCACCGGATAACCAGCGATGATGCCGTTGAGCGCAGCTTCCACACAACCCGCCTTGGCAGGATTGATGAATTCCTTCGGGATGGTGCCGCCAACAACTTTGTTTTCGACCACGACGCCCGAACCCTTCTCACCAGGACGCACTTTGATGACAACGTGCCCGTATTGACCACGGCCACCGGATTGCTTGACGAGTTTGCCTTCGCCATCCGCAGGCAACGTGAGCGTTTCACGATAGGCGATCTGCGGCTTGCCGGTGTTGGTTTCGACCTTGTGCTCGCGCTTGAGGCGGTCACAGAGAATTTCGAGATGCAACTCGCCCATGCCGGCGATGATGACCTGGCCGGTTTCTTCGTCGGTTTTGACGAAGAAGGTCGGATCTTCTTCCGAAAGGCGCTGAAGAGCGTTGCCCATCTTTTCCTGATCGGCCTTGGTCTTTGGCTCGACGGCCATCGAGATCACCGGTTCCGGGAAAGTTGGCGGCTCAAGCAAAATATCGAGATTTTCATCACAGAAGGTGTCACCCGTACGCACATCCTTCACACCCACGAGGGCGGCGATATCGCCAGAATAGCAGCAGTCAATGTCCTTATGAACGCTGGCCTGAATCTGGATCAGGCGGCCGACGCGCTCCGACTTCCGGGTGCGTGGATTGTAGAGTGTGTCACCTTTCGCGATCTTGCCGGAATAGACACGGAAGAAGACAAGACGACCAAATTTGTCGGACCACAACTTGAAGCCGAGGGCACAGAACTTGCCATTGTCGTCAGGGAGAGCTTCCACCTTGGTGTCAGGATCATCCACGAGCTGTCCGGTCTGCGGCTCAATGTCAAGCGGCCCTGGGAGGTAATCGATCACGGCGTCAATCAGATACTGCACGCCTTTGTTTTTGAAGGCGGAGCCACCAGCCATCGGGATGATCTTGTTGGCGATCACCGTGCGGCGGAGCGATTCCTTGACCTGCCTGATTGTGATCGGCTTTTCTTCGAGGAAGAGCATGCCGAGCTCTTCGTCATGATTGCAAATTTCCGCGACGAGACCGTCATAAGCTTCCTTAGCCTTGGCGATTTCATCGCCCTCCAGCGCACGCACCGTGTAGGAGGAGCCAAACTTTTCGTCATCGTTGTAGATGATCGCCTTTTGGTTCACCACGTCGATCTGGCCGATCAGGTTGTCTTCAGCGCCAATCGGGATCAGGATCGGCCAAGCATTCGCGCCCAGCTTTTTGCGCACATCATCAACCACGTTTTGGAAGTTGGCACCCGTGCGGTCCATCTTGTTCACGAAAGCGATGCGTGGCACACGGTATTTTTCCGCCTGGCGATACACGGTTTCGGACTGGGGCTGCACGCCTGCCACACCGCAAAGCACGAAGATCGCACCGTCGAGCACACGAAGGGAACGTTCGACTTCAGCAGTGAAGTCCACATGTCCCGGAGTGTCGATGATGTTGACGCGAATGTCTTCCATTTCGCGCAGCTTGAAGATGCCGTCTTCCTTGAGCTGCTTCCAGCGCGCCGTCACGGCAGCTGATGTGATCGTGATACCGCGCTCTTTTTCCTGCTCCATCCAGTCCGTGGTCGCAGCGCCGTCATGCACTTCGCCGATCTTGTGGATCATGCCGGTGTAGAACAGAATACGCTCGGTCAGGGTCGTCTTGCCCGCGTCAATGTGAGCGCAAATCCCGATGTTCCGGGTGCGTTCAAGTGGGTATTCGCGGTTGGGGGAGTTAGGGTTCGCCATGGGGGTCGAAAAAACGTGAAATGTCGAGAAAAGAAGTGGTAAAGCCGCTTAGAAGCGGAAATGAGCGAACGCACGGTTGGCCTGCGCCTGCTTATGCACGTCGTCGCGCTTACGAACGGCGTTCCCCTGCCCTTGTGCGGCATCCTTAAGCTCGTTGGCGAGGGCACGGTGCATAGCCTGACCTTTACGATTGCGGGCAAAACCAACGATCCAGCGCATAGCGAGGGATTCCTGGCGACGCGGGGAGACTTCGAGAGGCACCTGGTAGGTAGCACCACCCACACGACGCGCTTTGACTTCCACGCGAGGCTTGGTGTTTTCAATGGCGCGGTTGAACAGCTCCAGCGGGTCGATGCTGTCGGTCTTATCGTTAAGCTGCTCGATGGCAGTGTACACGATGCGCTCAGCAAGCGACTTTTTGCCATCCAGCATGATATTGCTGATGAGGGCGGCGACGAGTTCGCTGTCGTAGCGGCTGTCTTTGCGGACATCTTTGTTATAAACGCGTTTTCTGCGGGCCATGACGGGATGAGATGGAGGGTGAAATCAGCAGGAGTTATTTCTTCTTCGCGGCAGCGGCGGCAGCGCCGGGCTTCGGACGTTTTGCGCCATACTTGGAACGGCCACGACGACGAGCATCAACACCAAGGCAGTCCAACGTGCCGCGCACGATATGGTAACGCACACCCGGCAAATCCTTCACACGACCGCCACGCACGAGCACAATCGAGTGCTCCTGGAGGTTGTGACCTTCACCACCGATGTAGGCGATGACTTCAAAGCCGTTGGTCAAGCGCACCTTGGCAACTTTACGCAGAGCCGAGTTTGGCTTCTTGGGCGTGCGGGTCATCACCTGGAGGCAGACGCCACGACGCTGCGGACACTTGGCGAGCGCTGGAGACTTCGACTTGTCCGCTTTGTCTTTGCGGCCGTGTCTGACGAGTTGATTGATGGTGGGCATGGTGTGAAAGAGCTGTAAACCTCGGCTGATTCGAAGCCAGTTTCGGAAGACAGCGCGCCATGCTCACAGTGAGCACACGCAGACTTTTCCGGTTCTGGTTCCGATAAATGAAGAGGCTCCGTGGAGCTTCTTGATCTTCCAGCTTCGTGGGGGAGGCTGGGCCTTGGGAGCGCGCATTCTGGCAAGTCCTCCTTGTCCCGCAAGCAGTATTTCGATGTTTTTGAAACAAATTTTGCCTTCTGGGGCTGAATTTCTTCTCTTCGTGGCACAAAACAATGCAGCAGGCATCACTGCCTGCTGCATTGCTCCAACTACCACAACCACCATGCATCGCGGTCAGATCGACATCAGGAAATCGAGCAATTGCTGCATCTGTGCTTGTTGAGCTTCAAATAGCGATCTTTTGCCGCTTTCGCCTCGCCATCATGCGCCCTGATCGCAGCATCGACCGTAGCCGCGCGTCCATCATGCAGATACGGCGCGCTGGCACGCAGGCCCCAGAGCGGGGCGGTCTTCATCTCCCGCACGTCGGCGGCCCCTTGCGCGATGCCATCCCCTAGGCTGCCCATGTCATGCAGCTGCAGGTCGGAGAACAGCCAGGCCTCCTTGTTCCGCAGTGCGGCGGAGCGGTGCGGACCGGTTTGCATCAGCGGCACATGGCAAAGCGCACAGCCTGCGCCCAGGAACATCTGGCGTCCTGCGATCGCTACAGGTGTCAGCGGCAATTGCAGCGGTGCTCCCAGCCACTGCATGAAGTCAGCAAGGCGGTCGATGTCGCCCTTGCCTGTTTCGTCCACCTGGTCTTCAGGATCAGCCACGGTGTCATACTTGCTGAGAAGCGCGCGTTGCCGTTCGGGGCGTTTTCGACCGAGAACAGGCGGTTGGTGATGCCCATCTCGTTCACATAGGCGTCCCCGCAAAGCTCAGCAGCGTGGCCTGCTGCGCTTTCCAGCCGAAGCGGCCGATCAGGGTCCGCCCCGTAGCCGCATCCGCCACACGGGCCACCTTCCCCAGCACACCATCCACTGGACGTCGCCGTTCGTTTCGCAGGATCTGCGCATCGGGGATCGCCTCGATCAATCCCAGGCCGAACAAGGCCGTGGAATTGCGCTGGGCGACCACATTGGCCTCCGGCGGCACCACTTCCTGCAACGCGGCATTGATCGCCTGGAACTGCAGCAGCGAACCACCCAGCCCAGCCGGCGGATTGAACACGCCGTTGGTCGTCTGCCCGAAACGGGTCACATTGAACACGCTGCCCCCGCCCGTGGCAGGTGAGGAATGACAACTCACGCAGGAGGTGTTGTTAAAGATCGGCCCCAGGCCGCTCGACTCCACTTCAGTGTCCTCAAAGTCATCCTTGCAGTCGAGAAACTCCTCCAGTTCACGGCGTGTCAAGCCCGGCAGTGGATCGCCAAACTGGGGTTTCGCGCGGTTCGGGCGCTGCGCCATTGGCGGTGGCCGGTGCTGCGGCCGATGCGCCTTTTGTTTGTGCGGTGACTGCGCCCAAGCAGGCGTCTCACAGGACCAAACCAGAGCAAGGGTGAAAAGGGGCGTCAGATAGATCGCTTTCATATAACAGTGGTGGGTGTGCCTGCGACCACATCCCTGCGTGGCCTCCATGCCCAGGAAAAGCCCACCGCCTGAAAACCGTTACCCACTTTCCTCACTGCCGTGATGAAAAGATATTTCTCCAGGACCAACCAAGGCGGGACAGCACCTAAAACACGCTGCCACTTTGCCCCAAGCTCCGTCCTGCCGCTGACTCAATCACCACGCCACCAGGAGCGCCAGGCTTTGCGGGGGGGCGGCTGCGCGGGTCGTGGCGCGGCACCATCACTCACGTTCGATTCCTGCACGGGCAGCCCGGCGGACGCGTTGGTTTTCGTGAAGCGTGGGGAGATCGGGGCTTCGCGTGGGAGCACGGCGTTGGAGGTCACGGCACGAGGGCGGAGGACAATCTCGGCATCGATGACCGGGCCGTTGGGCGGCGACACTACCGTTTCTGGAGCCGCTGACTGGAGAGTTTCCGTCTGCCACGGATCTGGCACGACAACAGGCGGTGGATCAAACGAAGCTTCTCCAGGAGAGGCGAGCGATACGGCAATTTCCTGCACGACCTCTTCCACCGGCTCCGGCACAGACGATTGCGCGCCAGTGAGCGCGACCGGCATGAGATGCACCAACGGCTCCACTGGCGGCTGGACTTCGATTTCATCCGGAAAAGCACCGCCGTCGAACACCGGTGCGGTAAACATGGGTGGCAGTTCGGGCGCGGACTGCCACAGCGGAGAGGTCATCATCTCCCCCAGACTAGGCAGCGGCTCAATGCCGGGCAACCAAGCCGCCCGCACCACCGCAGGACTGGTCTCGGCGGCTCCCAACGGCTGCATCATCGGGAGATCATGCAGAGTGCCCAACGCATCTAGTGAAGGCTTCGGCTGAGGAGGCGGCGGCTTGGCAAGATGAGCGAAAGTCTCATACGCCGCCGCAGGAGCAGCCTCATCCGCATCGTCGATAAGCAGTGGTTGCGGAACGTAGTCGTCCTTGGCCTCCGCTATTTCAGGCGTGGTTGGCAGCGGGACGGCGGGGTTCTGCGCCTCGCGGTCCATCTGCCGGGCGAGCCACTGGTCAATCTGCGTCAGCGCAGACGCCGTCTTTAACTCGGGTTCCGGTTCCGGCACATATTCAGACGGAACCGGCGCGTCCTTCGGCCCAGAACTGGCTTTTTTGGAGTTCAGCAAAGCAAGCGTGGCAGCTCCGGCCGCCAGAACGAGCGGTGTCTTGCCAAGACGGGAACCAATGACCCCGCCTAAGGCGGTGGCGGCCAGGATGGCCAGCGCGCTGGGCTGGCGGCCGGCGTGCGGCACATGATCTGCGGGAATTGCCTCGGTAACTTGGCTCATCGGTGAATTGCCACGCATGTTACGCGGCCATGACGATGGCGGCAAGATGCATCTGCCCCACAGGAATCTGGTCGCCTTCGCCAGAATTCATCAGTTCACCTCACCCACTGCTGTGGCGGCGTGTTCTCTTCGTGCTCCTCACGCGTGATCATGCCGTCGCCATTTTTGTCGAGCAGCTTGAAAAGCGGTGCCGGGCCGCTGAACTCGGCTTGAGTCACCTTGCCGTCTTGGTTTTTGTCATCGCGGCGGGAAATCACCTCCCACGGAATGCCCCGACGCTGACCACCACCCGCTGGCGGCATGACTTTGCGCGGATCACGCTCCATCGCGGCAGAGTCTGCGGTGCTGTCGGTCTCGCGTGCTTCGATCTCGTCCGAGATGTTTTTGAGCCGCTGATCGAAGAAGGTGGCGACTCCGTCACCGATGTCTTTGTCCGCGAAACCCGGCCCGCCATGGCCTGCACCGTGAATGGTGTGAAAGTGTGCGCTCACTCCAGTCAGCTTGAGTGCTTCGAACAAGAATTGGCTCTGATTGATCGGCACGGTGGGATCTTTGTCGCCATGCACGATGAGAAACGGCGGATCATCTTTGCTGACATAGGTAATGGGGTTCACGCGCGCCGCCTTGTCCTTGTTCTGCATCACTGCACCGCCGATGAGCTTCGCCGCGGGTGAGGAATCGGTCGCATGACTCTCATAACCGGGCGTGGAAACAAATACCGTGAAATCCGTCGGCCCGTAGTAATCACACACAGCCTGCACGCGGCTCGATTGATCAAGGTTCGCACCCACATCGAACTCCTTCACATCACCACTTGTGCCGATCAAGGCCACCAAATGACCGCCTGCCGAGCTACCCCACACGCCGAAGCGTTTCGCGTCGAGGCCATACTCCTGCGCATGCGCCCGCAGCCAACGGATGGCCGCCTTGCAGTCCTCAATTTGCGCCGGAAACTCCGCATGACCGCTCAGACGGTAATTGATGCTCGCCACCGCATAGCCGCGCTCGATGTAGCCACCACGCAGCGGCGGACAGCCGTCTTTGCTGCCATTCTGCCAACCACCGCCATGCACCCAGATGAGTAGCGGCAGCGGTCCATCGGCTTTCTCGGGCAGATACAGGTCAAGTTTGTGCCGCTCATGCCCGGCTTCGACATAAACGAGGTCGCGGTGAGCCTTCACACCCGCAGTCTGAGCAAATGAAGAAACAGTGAGAGCAAGAAAAGCAGCGAGGAATTTCATGACGCGCATGAATCCACCTCCACCAGCAAAGTTGCGCAATCTGCTCAAGGTTTTTTCACCAACGCCTTCACTTCCACTGCGCCAATCGCCTGATGAAACACGATCTGGGTGCCAAGCTGCTGATTCGCGGCCGTCTCACCCTTCTTCTTCCGCACAGGCAGCGGATCTTCGAGCACGGTCTGAATTTCGGACACATGGCCGACACCATTGCCGAACTGGTCGATCAGCGCCGAGCCGCTCGATCCCGGTGCCCATTCCGTCGTCGTCTCCAACCACACCGGTTTCGGCACATCCACGCCTTCCGGCAGTTTTTGCGCCTCTTTTTTGCGCATGAACGGCCGCAGCACAAAACGGCTCACGATGCCCTCGCTGAAATAGCCCCGCTTGCCCATGGGATCGCTGAAACACCACACCGCATCCCCCGGACTCACGTCCAGACTGAGCGGCAGCGCCGTGAGCGGCTGGTCGGACTTCACGCGAATGATCGCGCAGTCGGTGCCCACGTTGCAGGCGAGCACTTCCGTGACGGGTAAAAGCACATCATCCTCCGTGGCCGCTACCAGCCAGCCTTCTTTCATATCTGGCGGTGGCGCGATCACATGCGCGCAGGTGGCGACAGCGCCGGCGGCGGTGATGGCGTAGCCGCCAGCGAGGTCGAGATGCCATTTGTCACATTTCGAGCAGAGGTAAAACTGCCCCACACGAATGTGCGCGAGCCGCGCCCGCTGCCAGCGCTCGCGTGACGTGAGCGGTTTCGTGTCAGCAGGCGGCAAAGAGATGTCGCACTGCATCCGCCCCGCCTGTTCGGTTGCTTTTGTCATCGACAGCAACGCCGCTGCGCCCTGTAATTTCTTCGCCTGCTCGATCAGTGCCGCATTCGGACGCGACCCACGTCCTTCAGCATAAATCGGCACGCCTGGAGCCTGTGCCTTGGCGAAAGAGGCCGAAGCCAACAGAAAAAGCAGGATGCAAGCGTGTTTCATAGACATCAGCCGATTGTCTCGGCACCAAAATGGCCGCGCAATGCCTGTGGAATGGAAATGCTGCCGTCTGCATGCTGATACGTCTCCACCAGCGCCACAAAGAGCCGCGCAAGTGCGGTACCGGAGCCGTTCAAGGTGTGCGGAAGGCGGTTTTTGCCGTTCTCATCCTTGTAGCGCAGATTCATGCGGCGGGCCTGGTAGTCGCCGAAGTTCGAGCAGCTCGACACCTCAAGATACGTCCCCTGCCCCGGTGCCCAGACTTCGATGTCATAGGTTTTGGCCGAACCAAAGCCGATGTCGCCGATGCAAAGCTCGATCACGCGGTAGTGCAGGCCGAGCAATTGCAGCACCTTCTCCGCGTTCGCCGTCAGGCTCTCCAATTCGGCCATGCTGCTCTCCGGCGTGGTGATCTTCACCAGCTCTACCTTGTCGAACTGATGCATGCGGATGAGTCCGCGCGTGCCGAGGCCCGCGCTGCCCGCTTCACGACGGAAACAAGGCGTGTAGGCGGCGTAATTGATTGGCAGTTTTTCCAGCGGCACGATCTCATCGCGATGCAGATTCGTCACCGGCACCTCGGCAGTCGGGATGAGGTACAAATCATCCTCCGCGCTGTGATACACCTGATCGCCGAATTTCGGCAACTGCCCGGTGCCGACGAGACATTCCGCTTTCACCAGCAGCGGCGGGCAGATTTCCTCATAGCCATGCTGCGTCGTGTGCAGATCGAGCAGGAAGCTGATCAAGGCGCGTTCCAGCTTGGCACCCGCACCACGGTACACCACGAAGGCGCTGCCAGCGATCTTCGCAGCCGCCTCGAAATCCAGCATGCCGTGGGCAGCACCAAGCACCGTGTGATCCTTCGGCTGAAAACTGAACTCCGGCTTCGTGCCCCACACCCGCACTTCGGGATTCTCCTCCGCGCTGTGACCCACGGGACAGGCCTCATGCGGCAGATTTGGAATACTCAACAGCAGGTCGCGCTGACGCACGTCCGCCACATCAGCCTCGCGACCGATTTCCTCGATGCGGTTGCCGATGCCGCGCACTTCTGCCTCGATGGCACTGGTGTCCTGGCCGTTCTTTTTGGCGATGCCGATCTCCTTGCTGATGCGATTGCGATCGCTCTGCAATTTCTGCCGTTCCGTCTCCGCCCCACGGCGCTGCGCGTCGATCGCCAGCACCTCGTCCACCAAGGAGGCAAAGTCGCCGCTGCGGCCGACGAGGCGCTGTTTGACCTGATCTGGATTGTCACGAAGAAGACGGATGTCGAGCATAAGCGGCGGAGGTTAGCGGGAGTGCGCGGCTTGTCGAGTGCGGGGAAGGAGCATTGACAGCAGGCCCGATGGTCCGAACATGCCGCCGTGATCTACCTCGACTCCAGCGCCACCACGCCGACCGATCCTGCGGTGATCGATGCGATGCTACCGTTTTTATGCGAGCATTACGCGAATCCCTCCTCCCGCCATACCGGGGCGCGCGTCGTGCGGCAGGCGCTGCAAACCGCCCGTGAGCAGACCGCCACGCTGATCGGGGCACAGCCCGACGAGATCGTCTTCACCAGCGGCGGCACCGAGTCCGTCAACGCCGTGCATGCCTCCGTGCGCTCGCTGTGGCCGCAAAAAAAGGATCTCATCATCACCGGCACCGAGCACCCCGCCGTGCTCGAGTCCGCACTGCGCTGGCAAGCGCAAGGCGGCAGGGTGATCCGCGCGCCCGTGCAACCGAGCGGCCGTGTGGACCTCGTCGCGCTGCGCACGCTCGTGCATCACGACACCACCGCGCTCGTCTCCATCATGTGGGCGAACAACGAGACCGGCGTGCTCGCCCCGATGAAGGAGATCGTCGAAATCGCCCACGCCGCCGGGGCGCTGGTGCATAGCGACGCGGTGCAGGCCGTGGGAAAAATCCATCTCGATGTCCACGCTGTGCCGGTGGATTTCCTCAGCCTCAGCGGCCACAAATTTCATGCGCCGAAAGGTGTGGGCGCGCTCTACCTCAGCCGCCGGGCACGCTTTACGCCCCTCATCGTCGGCGGTGGGCAAGAGAACGAACGCCGCAGCGGCACCGAAAACGTACCCGGCATCGTCGGGCTCGGCATGGCGTCGGAATTTGCCCGCGTTCATCTTGAAGACGGCACCAAGGCCCGCATCCATGCCATGCGCGACCGCTTTGAGCACCTGGTTCACGCCGCCATGCCAGGCATGCGCATCCACGGCTGCCCCGAGCACCGTCTGCACAGCACCAGCTCGATTTGTTTGCCCGAACTCGACGCGGCGGGCCTGCTCATCCTGCTCGACCAAGCCGGCATCGCCTGCTCCGCCGGTTCCGCCTGCCACGCCGCCGCGCTGCACCCCTCGCATGTGCTCGAAGCCATGGGCGTCAGTGCCCGCGAAGCCGCCTGCACCCTGCGCTTCTCCTTCAGCCGCTTCAACCTCAAGCCCGAAGCCGAAACCGCCGCGCACGCGCTCATTGAGGCCGCCACGAAGCTGCGCACTGAACGTGGTGATGGCAGCCTGGTCATCACGAATTAACCCCATGACCTCGCGCCTCCTCTTGCTTGTCGTGCTCGTCTCCCTGCTGCCCGCTTGCACGCCGGAGGCATGGCACAAAGCCTTTTCATCGCATCTGCTAACCCTATCCTATGACGACTTCGGCCCGGAGAGCATCGCCTCCCAGCTCCTCGGCCCGCGTGGTGTCAGCACCGTCGTCATCGCCTATCACGGCTCCACCCGCCTCACGCCATCAGGGCCGGACGGCGTACGTTTTGTCAATGTCGCGCAGGCCATGTATTTCCTGCGGCGGCAGGTCAAAACCTTGCCCGCCAACGAGCCGCTGCGGCAGCGCCTCCGCGCCACTTACGCCCGGCTCTACCCGCTCCATCGCAGACACCGCGATGCCATCCTGGCCTCCGCTGTGGCCCTGGGCCGTGGCCGCATGAGTCGCATGATGATGGCCCCGCCAGCCATGCCGCCCTCGATTTGAGCGGTGCAGATGCGTGATTGTGAACCCAGCATCCAGGAACTAGCATCCAGCCATGGCCCACCGATTCACCTGCACCGAACGCGTCCAGTTTTCTGACACCGACATGGCCGGCATCGTCCATTTCGCCAATTTTTTCCGCTATATGGAACGCGTGGAGCACGCTTTTTTCCGCAGCCTCGGTTTTTCCATCGTGGACCCCGCGCATGCTGGCGCAGAACGTGTCGGCTGGCCGCGTGTGCATGCCGCGTGTGATTACATGGCTCCACTGTACTTTGAGGAGGAGTTTGAATGCGAAATCCTCGTCGAGGAAGTCCGCCACAAGGTCATCCGCCATCTCATTCGCTTCTGGAAGACCGACGGCACCCTCGCCGCCGAAGGCCGCATCACCGCCGCCTGCGTGCGCCGCGACCCCACGACCGGCAAGATGAAGGCCATCGAAATCCCCCAGCGCTTCCGCGACCAGATCGAAGCCGCGCCGCATGAGCTGCTGAAACGGCCGGAGCGGGTGTGACCGCAAAGAATCTCGACATCAAACCCCGGCGGCTTCAAAATCACCACTGAAAGTTAAACCCCCAAAAGGACTCATCTCATGAACTCACTGGAAACACTCAGAACCTTTCTCGGCTGGTGCAGCGTCATCAATATCGGCGTGCTCATCATCACCAGCCTCGCCCTGTTAGTGATGCGTGGCACCGTTGCCAAAATCCACTCCCGACTGTTTGGGCTGAGCGAGGAAGATCTGGCGCGCGCCTATTTTCAATACCTCGCGCAGTTCAAAATCGCCGTCATCGTCTTCAATCTCGTGCCTTACATCGCCCTGCGGGTGATGGCGTGAAAATCACTTTCTTCCCATGGTTACTGCTGGATTCGACATTCCGCCCGCGCTGGTCCGCCCGCTCGTGATCGTTATTGCCTTAGCGGGTGGGTTCTTCATCGGCACCGGCTTTTACGACCTCTTGATTGATCACCAAACGAAGGAGTTGTTCGCCAAACGTGTGGCCGTCATCATCACACGGGAGAACGACGCGGAGCATTTTTATAATCTAGTCTGCTATCGTCTCCTGTTCGGCACGATACTCCTGTTGCTTGCCCATGTACTGCATCGTCTGGACCGCTGGTAGCGGGATGTGCCATTCACCTGATCTGTGACAAATGCCCATGCTCGCAACCATCCTCCTGACGTCCTGGCTCGCAGGACTGGCCTCGTTTCTTGGCGGACTGGCCGCACGATTCAGTGGCGGAGCGAAGACCGAGACCAAACGTGAGATCAACCACGGCATCGTCGCGTTTGGCGGTGGGATACTGCTGTCAGCGGTGGCGCTGGCCTTGGTGCCGGTCGGCATGGCGGAGCTGTCTCCGCTGCCGCTGGCTGTCACCTTTTGCCTCGGTGGTGCCGCCTTCTGCGTGCTGGACGCCCGTCTGGGCCGCAAGGGCGGCAGCCAGGCGCAGCTCATGGCCATGCTGATGGACTTCATTCCCGAGGCGCTGTCGCTCGGCGCGGTGTTCGCGCATGACCCGCGTCTCGGCCTGCTGCTCGCCGCCTTCATTGGCGCGCAGAATTTGCCCGAGGGCTTCAATTCATTCCGCGAGCTGGTGGCAGCGGGCCGCACACCACGCTGGACATTGAAAACCCTGTTCGCCCTCAGTTTTCTCGGCCCGCTGGCAGCCGGACTCGGCCACCTGCTGCTGCAGGAGCAGACGCAGGTCACGGCCGGCCTCATGACCTTTGCCGCCGGCGGCATCATGTATCTCATTTTTCAAGACATCGCCCCGCAGTCCACCATGCGCCGCCATTGGAGCCCGCCGCTCGGCGCGGTGCTGGGCTTTCTGGTCGGCATGATCGGCAAGCAGCTCATCGGGTGATGAAAAGAACGTTCCGCATCTTCCTGAAATTTTCCCTCTGGACACTGCTCGTCCTCGCAGCGGGCGTTGCGATGCTCTGGTGGCGCTTTCGGCCCGACGCGCAAGGCCGAGTCGTGCCGCTGTTTGAGAAGATCGACATGGCCGCCCTCCCGCGCCTGACCGACTCCATTCCGCAGGCCACAGCGTCCGTCCTGTGTGAAGGGCTGCCGCATCAAGGCTGGGAAATCACCTTGTTTGAGTCCGAACGTGAAGCCAAACCACATATCGAGTCACATGGGCACCTCTTCTACGCCGAGGCCATCACACCCACACCGGCACAGCTCGCGCAACTTGTCACGATCATCCGTGATTCAGCCACCTTTGAGGAATGGGGCGGCATGAAAATGTGCGGCCTTTATCATCCAGACTGGCTCATGAGTGGCAGTTGCCAGACGGGACCAGGCATCAGTTGCACTTCTGCTTTGGCTGCCATGAGGTGAAAATTTTTGGCCCAGGCTATCGGTTGTACTGCGACGTAGCCAAAGACGCCTACAGCCAGCTCCGCATGATCTTGGAAAAACACGCCAAGAACCGCCCATCGAAGCGACAACGCTAAACACCACAGGACACAGCCCGCCCTCCGCCCTTGCATTCACCCGCACCCGCAGCGAAGAAACGGGCCGCCACTCCCACACCTCGTGAACACCCAACCCAACACCAAGAAAATGGAAACCTGGATCATCTTTGCCCTGCTCACCGTGCTCTCCTGGGGCGTGTATGGCGTCATTCTGCACAAAGGCCGCGGCTACATGCCGATGGGATCAGAGGCACCGCATGCCAGTCTGAAGGCCTTCCTGCTCGTCTGCGTGGCCTACGCCATCATCGGCATCGTCGCCGCCGTGCTGATCAAGCTGCGCGGCTCGAACTGGAGCTTCACCAGCAGCGGCATCTCCTGGAGTCTCATCGCCGGGGTGTGCGGTGCGCTCGGTGCCTTCACGCTCGTGCTCGCACTCGGTGCTGCCGCTCCGCTTAAAGGCACCGCCGCAGCCGCAGCCGTGATGCCTATCGTCTTTGCCGGTGCGCCGATCATCAACACCATCACCGCCATGCTGCTGCATCCGCCGGAAGGTGGCTGGAAATCACTGCCTATGCCGTTCCTCCTCGGCTGCCTCATGGCCGCCGTCGGGGCCTTCATGGTGGCGAAATATGCGCCCTCCAATACGGGTGGCGCCAAGCCTGCCGCCGCAGCCGCCAAGCCACACTGAGATGGCTCGTTTGCTTCTTTTCGACATCGACGGCACCCTGCTCGACAGCAACGGCGCTGGCGGCGAGGCGATCCTGGACGCCGCCGAAGAGCACTTCGGCATTCAGCGTGCGCAGTTACCGCCGTTGCAGCTCGCCGGCTCCACCGATCCGGCGATCGCGATGGATGTATTCACGCTGCTGGACCGACCACACACGCCCGAGGAGGTCACCGCCTTCCTGGACCGCTACCTCGCCCACTTGCAGCGCCGTTTGCAGGACAGCAGTTTCAGCGGCTTCACCCTGCCCGGCGTGAAGGAGCTACTCACCGCTCTACTCAGTGAAAAGGAGGCCCACGTCGGCCTGCTCACCGGCAATGTACGTCGTGGTGCCACCATCAAGCTCTCCCGCCACGGTATCTTCGACCACTTCCGCGAAGGTGCCTTCGGCTGCGATCATCACGACCGCAACCAGCTCGGCCCCGTGGCCCTCCAGCGCATGCAGGACGCCACTGGCACGCAGTTTGACATTCATGACGTCATCGTCATCGGTGACACGCCCAAAGACATCCGCTGCGCCGCCGCCTTCGGTGCGAAATGCCTCGCCGTGGCCACCGGCCAGTATTCACACGCTGAACTGAGCGCCCTCAATCCCTGGCGCTGCGTGGAGTCCTTCGCCGACGTGCCTGCGATGGTCGATCTGCTGCTGCGCACCTAAAGGGGTCCGCACAGTCCCCTGTGCGGACTATGTTGAATCATGAGCAACATCACCGCCACCACGCGCGCCATGCGGCTCTCGCTCGCCGTGGGTTTCCTCATGCTCGTGCTCAAAGTCAGCGCGTATGTGCTCACTGGCTCGGCGGCCATCCTCGGTGATGCGGCGGAATCGGTCGTGCATGTCGCCGCGGTCATGTTCGCGGCCTTCAGCCTCGGCTTGCTGCACAAACCGGCGGACGCCGACCATCCCTACGGCCACAGCAAAATCGCGTTCTTCTCCGCTGGCATCGAGGGCGGACTCATCATCATCGCCGCGCTGTTCATCATTTACGCCTCCGTGCGCCGCTGGCAGCTACATCTGCCGCCCGCACATTTGGATCAAGGTCTCGCCTTGACCGCGCTGACCATCGTCATCAATGCCGCGCTCGGCGCATATCTCATCCGCACCGGCAAGCAGCAAGGTTCGCTGATTCTCGCAGCGAACGGCAAACACGTCCTCACCGATGTGTGGACCAGCCTCGGTGCCATCATCGGCCTCGGACTCGTCGCTTTGACCGGCTGGCATGGCTGGGACCCCATCTGCGGCCTCGTCATGGCCGCGAACATCATCTGGACCGGCTACGGACTCATGCGCCAGAGCGTCGGTGGCCTGATGGACAGCGCCGATCCGCAGCTCGATGCCGCGCTCGATGCCGCGCTGCGCCACGAGACCGAACAACACCACGTCAAATTCCACGCCCTGCGCCATCGCGACGCCGGCGACATGCATTACGTCGAGGTGCATCTGCTGTTTCCCGATGACAGCATGCTGCGTGACGCCCACCGCATCGCCACCATGATCGAACTCGCCGTGCAGGACAGCGTGGACCGGCCCGTGCTCATCACCACCCACCTCGAATGCCAGGGCGACCACGACGAGCTGCATCCGCATGGCGAGGCCAGCGAACCCAAACGCGCATGATCCCGCTCGACGCCGCCACCTTGCACGATCCCACGCTGCCGTGGCACGTCACCGTGCTCGACGAGGTCAGTTCAACGAGCGACTGGCTCAAACAACGCGCCACCGATCTGCCCGCCAACAGCGTCGTCTTCACCGAATCACAAACCGCTGGTCGTGGCCGCCGCGAAAACCGCTGGATCGCCCCACGCGGCAAGGACTTAATGCTCTCACTGCTCTTGCAGCCTTCTGCATCACTCGAAAAATGGCCGCGCATCACCACCCTGGCCGCGCTCGCCATCTGCCAGGCCATCGCGGCCGAGCTGCCGCTGCAACCGCGCATCAAGTGGCCCAATGACGTGTATTTGAGCGACCGCAAAGTCAGCGGCCTGCTCGCCGAGACCGTTTCCACGCCCGCAGGCATGCGGCTCGTACTCGGCATCGGTCTAAACGTGAACACGCTCGATTTCCCCGCCGAAATCACCGCCACCTCGCTGCTACACGAGCTGCGTTCGCCACTCGTTCACGAGCTTGACCGCAACGCCATCGCGCAGCGCCTGCTGCATGCCTTGCACACCGAATTTCATCGCATCGAAGACGATTTCCCCGTCGCTATCGCCGAGGTGCGCAAACGAAGCTGGCTCATGGGCAAACAGATCCGCGCCCGCGCTCCGCATGGCGAAGTTTTTGGCCGCGTGCTCGATTTGAATGAAGAAGGCCATCTCGTCCTCGCGCTACCCGATGGCAACAGCCTCACCCTGACCAGTGCCGACGAGGTGCGTGAAACTGGAGCGCGGTCGCCCTCGTCCGCTTCAGCTTGATTGCGGATGAGAGCATCCGCGCTCCTGTAATTCGGCATTCGACATTCTGATTTCGTCATTCACCTTCTGCGCCCCATGTTTCGCGCCCTGCTCACGTCCCGTCTTCAAGCTGCCTTCACCGCCGCTGGCATCGTCCTGCCCGAAGGCTTCGCTGTGTCCGTTGTCATCGCCTCTGACACCCGTTTTGGCGACTACCAGAGCAATGCGGCGATGACGCTCGCGAAGCAGCTCAAGACGAACCCGCGTGCGCTGGCGGAACAGCTCAAGACCGCACTGCAAGTGGATGATCTGTGCGAAAAAATCACCGTGGACGGCCCCGGCTTCCTCAATTTCACGCTCAATGCGTCCACGCTCGCCCAGCGCCTCGCCTTGATCACGCAGGACGATCACGTCGGCGTGCCACAGGTTGGACAGCCGCAGTGCATCGTCATTGATTTCTCTGCGCCAAACATCGCCAAGCCGATGCACGTCGGCCACATCCGCAGCACCTTCATCGGCGACTCGCTCGCGCGCATTGCCCGTTTCGTCGGCCACCACGTCATCACCGACAACCACATCGGCGATTGGGGCACGCAGTTCGGCATGATCCTGCATGGTTGGAAAACCATCCTCGACCACGACGCGCTGGCCAAAGACCCGATTCATGAGCTGGTGCGTGTGTACAAGAACGTCAACGCACAGACCAAGACCGACGAGGCCATCCTCACCACCTGCCGCACCGAATTGGTGAAACTGCAGCAGGGCGATGCCGCGAACCTCAAAATCTGGCAGCGCTGTGTCGCGCTATCCCTTGAGCAGTTGCGCACCATCTACGGCAAGCTCGACGTCCACTTCGATCATTTCCTCGGCGAAAGCCATTACAACGACCAACTGCTGCCGCTCGTCGAAAACCTGCTCACCAGCGGCATCGCCGAGATCAGTGATGGTGCCACCTGCGTGTTTTTCCGCGATACGCCCGAACTCGCCGACAAACCCTGCCTTATCCGCAAAAGCGACGGGGGCTTTCTGTATGCCACGACCGATCTCGCGACGATGGATCACCGCATCAACGAATGGAAAGCTGACGAAATTTGGTACGTCGTCGGCGCACCGCAGGAACTGCATTTCCGCCAGCTCTTCCACGTCGCCAAAAAACGCGGCCAGACCACGCGCATGCAACACATCGCCTTCGGCAGCATCCTCGGCCAGGACGGCAAGATGTTCAAAACCCGCAGCGGCGAGAGCGTGGGCCTGCTCGAAGTGCTCGACGAGGCCATCGAACGCGCCGCCACCGTCGTGGCAGAGCGCGAAGGTTTTTCCGATGAAGAAAAAGCGCAAATCGCTGAGGTCATCGGCACCGGCGCGGTCAAATACGCCGAATTGAGCCAGCACCGCATGACCGACTACAAGTTCAGTTGGGACAAGATGCTCGCGTTGCAGGGCAACACCGCCCCCTACCTCATCAACGCCTACGTCCGCACCAAGAGCATCTTCCGCAAGCTCGACGGCCAGGTCGAACTCACGCCCGATCTCGCCATCACCGAACCCGCCGAACGCGCCCTGGCGATCAAACTCGCGCAACTGGCCGAAATCACCCACGACGTGCTGCTCGACTTCCGCCCCAACCTGCTCGCCAGCTACCTCTACGAACTCGCCGACACCTACCACAGCTTTTACGAAGCCTGTCATGTGCTGCGCACCGAAGGTACCGTGCGCAACACCCGCCTGACTCTCTGCGCGGCCACCAGCCGCATCCTGAAAACCGGACTCGGCCTGCTGGGGATTCAAACGACGGAGCGGATGTAGCAGCTTCGCAGTCAAACCAAGGATCAAAGCGATCTTTATGACGTGCATTGGCTCGATTTTCGGAGAAAATCGGCCACAATTGCAGGGCCATTCAAACTTTGTCATTCGTCATTCATTCTCCCATGGTCCCACTCCTCGACGTCAACGCCCAGAACCACCCGCTCGAATCCGAACTCCAGGCCGCTTTCACGCAGGTGCTGCAGCATGGCCGGTTCATCATGGGGCCGGAGATGGAAACGTTTGAGGCGGAAATCGCCGCGATGGTCGGCGTGAAGCATGCGTTGTCGGTTTCCTCTGGCACCGACGCGCTGCTGCTAGCGCTCATGGCGCTGGACATCCAGACCGGTGACGAGGTGCTGTGCCCCGCGTTCACGTTTTTCGCCACGGCGGGTGCGGTCTCGCGTCTCGGCGCGGTGCCGGTGTTCACCGATGTCTGCCCGATCTGTTTCAACCTGGACGTGAACGACGCGCGGCAGAAGATCACCGCCAAAACGAAGGTGATCATCCCCGTGCATCTGTTTGGACAATGCGCGGACATGAATGCGCTCCTCGCTTTAGCCAAAGAACATGGCCTCAAGGTCATTGAGGACGCCGCGCAGTCCATCGGTGCGAAGTATCAGGGCCAAGGCAGCGGCACCATGGGCGATTTCGGCTGCTACAGCTTCTTCCCGAGCAAAAATCTCGGCGGGTTTGGCGACGGCGGCATGCTGGTGACGAATGACGACGCGCTGGCCGAGTACGCCCGCGTGCTGCGCGTGCATGGCGGCAAGCCGAAGTACTACCATCACTACGTCGGCGGCAATTTCCGCATGGACACACTGCAATGCGCCCTGCTGAGCGTGAAAGTGAAGCGCTATGCGCAATACACGGCGGATCGTCAACGCAACGCCGCGCATTACATCAAGGCATTGTCGAAACTACCCGGAGTGGTGCAGGCTGATCCGGCGCACTGCAAGTGTGTGAGCACTCAGGACACTTGGCTGGCCGCTCAGAACGCAGAGATTGTGCTGCCAGTCAGTTATCCAAACAACACGCACATCTGGAACCAGTTCACCCTGCGCGTGCTCGACGGCCAACGCGACTCACTGCGCGATCATCTCGTAGCGAAGAAGATCGGCTGCGACATCTACTATCCGCTCACGCTCGACCAGCAGACTTGTTTTGCGAATCTGCCAGAAAGCTCACGCAGCGGCTGCGACGTGTCGCATCGCGTCGCAGGTGAAGTGCTGAGCATTCCGATCTATGGGGAACTGAGCGAAGCCCAGCGCAACGAGGTGATCGCAGCGATTGGTGAGTGGCTTTGATTTGCTGGCAGGACGGGTGCTTCCTCGTCTATCCAAGGATCACAACAATCCTGGATATCCGTGAAGATCGGGACCACCGTCAACCCCGCGCTCGGCCTCCTCTTCCGCCTCACGCAGGCGACGCTTGCGGTCCTCCTCCATTCGGACCATCTCCAGGTCCAGTTCAGCGATTCGTTCCGGCGTGAACCGCAGCTTGTCCGGAATCCGCGCCCCGCAGTAGCCACAGTGCGTCTGACGCCGATCGTAAAGGACACGCTGACAGCTTGGACAGAGGTTCATGAGGCTCAAACGAGAGGCATCGGTGGCGTCTTGCCTGAAGTCTGATGGACACTCTTAACCGTCGGTCTGCGAGCAATCGAATGCCACGCATCGACGAACAAGAGTGCCCGTCCTACTTATCAAGGCTTCGGTGCCGATGGCGCGGGAGCTGCCGGAGCAGGACTTGCAGGCGGTGTCGCGGGCGCAGCAGCCGGAGCTGATGGCGTTGGAACAGGCGCAGGTTTTGGTGCTGGAACAGCGGGCGTGGTGACAGCAGGAGGAGGAGTGGTCGCGGCTGGTGCTGGCGTGCCGGGAGGGGCGATGGTGGCACCAATGCCGCCTGCTGGCGGACGCATGAGGAGGGGCAGTCCTGATGGCGCGGCAGCGGCAGGCTTGGCTTCCACTTTTGGCGCGGGCGGAGGTTCAACCTCCTTGGTGGGCAGCGAGGCAGCGATCCACTTGAGGCGCTCATCGCTCACGGACTGGAATTGCGGCTGGTCGGGGAATTTCACTGACAGGTCTTCATAGAGCTTTTTGGCCTCATCGGCCTTGCCGTCGGCCCAAAGCAGGTCGCCGAGGCGGACCTGCGCCAAAGGAGCGGCCTCGCTGGAGCCAAACTCATTGATGATGCGCTCAAAGATGGCCTGCGCCTCCTTGCGTTCGCCCATGGCATCAAGCTTGGTGCCAAGCCCGAGCAAGGCAAACACGGCCAGGGGATGACTGGTGTTTTTGGCGGTGAACGCCTTCAGCACGTCCACGGCGGAGGACTTTTTGTTCTGATCCCAGAGCAGGTCAGCCTTCAACAACTGCGCGTTGGCGGCGGCGTTCGTGCCGGTGTAACGGGAGATGACGAGATCGCAGTCCTCCACGGTTTTTGCCGCAGTGAAGGCCTCGGCGGCCTCATTGGCCTTCAGTGTGTTTTGATGGCTGATGAGTCCGTAGGCGATGAGGGCCAGCACCACGGCGATGAACAGCCAGACGAGCTTGCGGAAGTTGTCATCGAGAAACTTTTCCATGCCCGTAGCCGGGACTTCCTGCGAGATCGTGTCGAGTTCTGACATGCGTGTGGGAGCTTAAACGTGAAATGGTGCGATGTGGCGATTATGCGCCGACCTGAGCGCGGGCTTCATCAGCCAGCGCGGTGGAGAGATAGCGCTCACCGGTGGAGCAGGCGATGGTGACGATAAGTTTGCCGGCGTTTTCAGGGCGCTTGGCGATCTCAATGGCTGCGACCACATTGGCACCGGTGCTGATGCCGACGAGGATGCCTTCCTCCTTGGCAAGACGGCGCGCCATGGCGAAGGCGTCGTCATTGCTGACCTTGACGCACTCGGTGATCTGCGCGTTGCCGGCGCTGTCCTTGAGATGCAGGTTGGCGGGAACGAAACCAGCGCCAGTGCCCTGAATTTTGTGCGGGCCGGGCTGCACCGGCTCACCGGCGAGGGTTTGATTGATGACCGGGGAGGCTTCTGGCTCGACGGCGATAGCCTGGAAGCTGGGCTTGCGTGGTTTGATGACCTCGCAGCAGCCGGTGATGGTGCCGCCGGTGCCGACTGCGGAAATAAGGATGTCGATCTTGCCATCGGTGTCAGCCCATAGCTCTTCAGCGGTGGTCTTCGCGTGGATGGCCGGATTGGCGGGATTTTCAAACTGCTGTGGCATCCAGGCATTCGGGGTGCTGGCGACGATTTCGGTGGCCTTGGCGATCGCGCCTTTCATGCCCTGCGCACCGGGGGTGAGCACGAGTTCAGCGCCGAGCAGTGCCAGCAACGTGCGGCGCTCCATCGACATCGTTTCTGGCATCGTCAGGATGAGCTTGTAGCCCTTCGCGGCGGCGACAAACGCGAGCGCGATGCCGGTGTTGCCACTGGTCGGCTCCACGATGACGGTTTCGGGCTTCAAGATGCCACGCTGCTCCGCATCCTCGATCATGGCCGCGCCAATACGATCCTTCACGCTGCCGAGCGGATTGAAGAACTCACACTTCAAGGCAATCGTGGCGTTGAGGCCGGCGGTGACCTTGTTCAGTTTCACCAGCGGCGTTTTGCCGACGGTTTCGACGATGTTGTTGTAGATGCCCATAATGTTCGAGGTTTGCGGCTGATGACGATGGTTGACCGTTGTTGACGGTGGTTGCAGAAATCAATGCTGGCCGCAGAACTCTTCAAAGCGGTCCATGCCGGCGTTGATCACATCCAGGCCGGTGGCGTAGCTGAAACGGACGGTGTACTCAGCGCCAAAGGCCACACCGGGAACGATGGCGACCTTCTGCTTGCTGAGCAGCTTCTCACAGAAGTTCACGCTCTTGATCTGCGTCGGTTCGATGTCCACGAGGAAGTAGAACGCGCCCATCGGCTCGACCACGCGGACGTTCTTGATGTTGTTGAGGCGGCCCAGCATATACTGGCGGCGCACGTCGAACTCATCGCGCATGTCGCTGACGATCTGCTGGTCCATCTGCAAGGCAGCCAGAGCTCCGTATTGAGCAAAGCTGGTCGGGTTGCTGGTGGTGTGGCTCTGAATGGTGTCGATGGACTCGGCGATCTTCTTCGGCGCGGCGGTGTAGCCGAGACGCCAGCCGGTCATCGCGTAGGCCTTGGAGAAGCCGTTGATGGTGATCGTGTGGTCGTAGATGTCCTTGCTCAACGAGGCGATGCTGATGTGCTCATTGCCGCCATAGACAAGCTTTTCGTAGATTTCGTCAGAGAGGATCACGATGCCCTCGCCCACGGCGATCTCGGCCAGCGCGGTGAGTTCCGCCTTGGTGTATACTGTGCCGGTCGGGTTGCCGGGCGTGTTGAGGATGATCATCTTCGTCATCGGGGACATGGCGTCCTCGAACTCATCCGTGGTGAGCTTCCAGCCATTCTCACGCTTCGTTTCGACGATGACCGGGATGCCGCCGACCATGCGCACCATTTCCGGGTAGCTGGTCCAGTAAGGCGCGGGGATGATGACTTCATCGCCCGGATTGACGCAGGCCAAGATGGCGTTGTAGCAGGAATGCTTCGCGCCGCAGTTCACGCTGATCTGGGAGGTCTCATACTGCACGTTGTTGTCCACCATCAGCTTCGCGGCGATGGCCTCGCGCAGCTCAGGGATGCCGGCACTCTCGGTGTAGCGGGTTTTGCCAGAATTGAGGGCCTCGATGGCGGCAGCGATGATTGGGGCCGGGGTGTCAAAGTCAGGCTCACCTGCGCCGAAGTTCAGCACGTCCACGCCCTGCTTCTTGAGTGCCTTCGCCTGGCTGGTGATGGACAGGGTCATTGAAGGGGCGACTTCGGCGATGTTGGTGGCGATAAAATCCATGATCAGAGAGTGGTAGGGCGGGTAAAAAGCTGGGGGGCCGAATATAAAGGCGGGGCTGGGAAGTTTGTCAAACAATCGTCCCGCCGCAGGCAACCGGCAGCTTGTGTCCAGCCCCACGCTGCCCTATTCATGCGTCGCATGAACCAACCACGCCCGCCATCCTCCGCCCGTCAGCCAGCCGTCCCCATTCGCGGCATGGCGCTGGACGTTTTGGGCGAATGGGCCGGTGGGGAGCGTTTCGCCGCCGATCTGATGGATCACCTCCAGCGCGACAACGCCCTGAGCCTGCCAGACGCCGCCTTCTTGCGCGACATCGTCCTTACCACACTGCGGAATCTCTCCCTGCTCGACCACTGGATCGCCGTGATCACGGAGAACAAGCACCTCGACCACCGCAGCCGCTGGGGCCTGCGCATCGGCCTGTGTCAGGTTTTGATCCTAAAAGTCACTGAATACGCGGCCGTGAACGAAACCGTGGCCGCCACCGGTCGCGCCCGCAGTTTGATCAATGCGGTGCTACGTCGTGCCTGCCGCGAATCCGAGGAACTGCTGGCCATGGTGCCAACGCTGCCGCTCGAAACGCGCACTTCGCACCCGAAATGGCTGATCGAACACTGGCTCGGCCTCTACGGCGAAGCCAAAACGACCGCGCTGTGCGAGTGGAATCAAGTCCCCGCGCCGATCTGCGCCCGCATCAATCGCCTCTACCCGCAGATGACCGAGACGACGGACGACTTCATCGTCTGCGATCATCTACCGCGTGAAGATTTGAGCGTGGGCAAAGTGTACATGCAGGACCCCAGCACCGCCATCGCCCCACGCCTGCTCGCACCCGAGCCAAGCCAGCGTGTGCTCGACGCCTGCGCCGCGCCTGGTGGCAAAACCGCCCTGCTCGCCCAGCTCATGGACAACACCGGCGAAATCATCGCCTGTGATGTCGCGCCGGGCCGTCTGCGCCGGTTAGAGGGCAATCTGCACCGCCTCCACGTCAGCAACACTCACATCGAACAGCACGATTGGGCAGACCCGCAGATCCCCGCCTTCGCCAAAGCTGGCTTCGACCGCATCCTGCTCGACGTACCTTGCTCGAACACCGGCGTCATGCGCCGCCGTGTCGATGTGCGCTGGCGGTTGCAGCCTGACGACATCACCGCCCAGGTGCAAACGCAGACGCAGTTGCTCAAAAACTGCCTGCGCGTCCTCAAACCCGGCGGCATCCTCGTTTACAGCACCTGCAGCATCGAACCCGCTGAAAACGAGCAGCTCGTCGCCAGCGTCCTCGAATCGACGCCCGGTTACGAACCCGTCAAACTCCGCCACAGCTTCCCCCCCGAAGATCAGATGGACGGTGCCTTTGCGGCAGCGATCCGGCGGGTTTAGCGATCAGCCGCCGCGTTTCACGCTGCGCATGATTTCCTTCAAGCAGGCGCTCACCTTCGGCATCTTCTCGGGATTAAGCCACGCACGCTTCACCCAGAAGCCTTGAATGCTGGTGGAGGTGATTTTTTCGACGCCTGTCGCGAATTCCTCCAGCATGTCACCCGCACGGCGGAAAAAACGGTGCTCCAGCTTCTGCGGATCAAGAATCCAGTATTCCTGCACCTCATGCAGCTCGTAGGAGGCAAATTTTGGCCCCAGGTCGTTCTTCGCCGTCGAAGGCGACAGCGCCTCCGCCACGAACATCGGCGCGAACGCCGCATGCGACTCACCCAGCCGCTCCGCCTGACGTGCGGTGAAATAACCGAGTTCCGGCATGAAAGTCTCACGCGCGCTGAGGCGCACCGCCACCGACTCACGATGCAGCACGCCGCCGAGGTCGGTTTCTTCAAGATAGGAGCGCAGCAGGTGATCCAAAAAGTTCACGAGCGTGGCATGACGGAGGTTGACGGGCGAGTGCATGGCGATCTGTCCGCCGATGAGATCGGCAAAGGTTCCTGGCTGCAGCCAGTCGAGAAACTGCTCAGAACTCAACAGTACCGCACCCAGCTTGGGGCGCAGCTTGTTTTTCACTGGCTGAAGCAGCGTGGCCGACATGATGGATGACTCTTGCCCAAAAAATCGGCACAAGCCAGAGCCGAATGCAAAACCTCTGCGTTCGCGGTGCCTCTGCGGTGACTCCCATGCTCTTTCAACCACAGAGACGCACCAGCCAGTCACGACGCACCGCCTCAATGATTCACACAAGGACAAAAAGCTCTCGCATCCGCTCCGCCTTCATCGCAGGATGTCGCCCCTCTCATGAAACTCACGTCCTTCCTCCTTGCCCTTGGCTTTGCGGCCCAAATTTTCGCCGCCGATGCCCCGAACGCCGCCGGTTTGCAGCTCTACAGCCTGCGCAGTCAGTTCAAGCTGCGTGGCGTGCCGTGGACGCTCGACCGCGTGAAAGAATTCGGTCTCAAGGAAGTCGAACTCGCCGGAACTTACGACCTCACAGCGGAGCAGTTCAAAGCCGAGCTGGAGCAGCGCGGCTTGAAGGCCGTCAGCAGCCACTTCCCGTATGCGCGCTACAAGAACGACCTCGACAACGTGGTGCAGGAAGCCAAAACGCTCGGCATCAAGTATGCGGGCTGTGCGTGGATCGACCACAAGGACAGCTTCGATGAAGCCGAGTGCCGCGATGCCATCGCCGTCTTCAACAAAGCCGGTGAAGCACTCGCTAAAGAAGGCATCACCATGTTCTACCACGCCCACGGCTTCGAGTTCGAGCCGTATGGCGAAGGCACCCTGCTCGATCTCTTTCTGAAGGAGACCAAACCCGAGTTCGTCTCCATGCAGATGGACATCCTGTGGATCGTCTTCCCCGGCCAAGACCCGGTGAAGCTGCTGAATCAATACAGCGGCCGCTGGAAGCTCATGCATCTCAAGGATTTGAAGAAAGGCGTCGAAACCGGCTTCCTCACCGGCAAGACCGACGTCGCCAACGATGTCACTCTCGGCACCGGCCAGATGGACTGGTCCGCGATCTTCGCCGCCGCGCGTAAGAACGGCGTGGAGCATTACTTCATCGAAGACGAATCCCCCACCTCGCTAGAGCAGATTCCCAACAGCCTAACCTTCCTCCGCGCCAACGGCTTCGAGTGAAGCTGTTTTAAAAAGTGCCTGAGTTGAAAACGCGAATAGACACGAATTTCCCGCGAATTAGCACGAAGCGGATAGGCTGAATCATTCGCGTTGATTCGCGGCCATTCGTATACATTCGCGTTGAAATCTGGGTCGAGAAGAATCACCTGAAGCACAATGATCTCCCACCGCCTCCACGCCAGCATTCTGCATGGCGTTTTCATCCTCTCCGGCATCTCGGCGCTGATTTACCAGCTCGTGTGGCAGCGTGCGCTGCTCACGATCTACGGCAGCAACGTCGAATCCGTGGCGATGGTCGTGGCGTCGTTTCTTGCCGGGCTCGGCATCGGCAGTATCGCAGGTGGCTGGATTTCCAAATCGACGCGTGCGCCGCTGGTATTGCTGTTTGGCCTCGCCGAACTCGGTGTCGGAGCCTATGGCCTTGTCTCGTTGAAATTGTTCGACGCCGTCGGCGCGATGACCTCCGCTCAAGCCCACGGTCTCACCACCGGCGCATTGGTCTTCCTGCTCGTGTTTCTACCCACCTTGCTCATGGGAGCCACGCTGCCGCTGCTGGTGGCGCATCAGGTGCGCGACACGGCGCATGTCGGCCAAAGCGTGAGCCGCCTCTACTTCGTGAACACGCTCGGAGCCGCGCTCGGAGCCTTCATCGCCGCGCACTGGCTGCTCGGCAGCTTCGGCATGAGCGGAACCGTTCGTGTCGCCGCCAGTTTGAATGCGCTGGCAGCATTCATCGTGCTCATTGCAATGCGTAAGGCACCCCAAGCCTCCGATCAGCCTTCTCCATCGCTCATCTCTGATCCCTCATCCCAAATCCCCTTCCGCACCGCCCTGCTCTGGTCCGCGTTGTCCGGCTTTCTCGCCCTCTCCTGGGAAATCATCTGGTCTCGCGTCTTCAACTTCGTCAGCGCATCCCGCGCGCCAGTCTTCGGCTACATGCTCGGCAGTTATCTGCTCGGCCTCGCGCTCGGCTCGTTGTTCAGTCCTTATTTGTTGAAGAAAACCGGCGATTTGAGATCAAGACTCGCACGCTGGGTGCTGATGTCGAGCTCGCTGGTTTTCATGGTGGCACCGTTCACGGCTATCTCTGCTGCGATGGGTCATTGGGAATACGGCTTCATTTTCGTCATCGCGGCGGGTACGCTGCTCGGCGTTGCATTCCCGCTGCTCTGCCATGCGGCCATACCGCCAGGCAAAGACACCGGCAGCCAGCTTTCGCTGTTCTATCTCGCCAGCATCATCGGTTCCGGCGCGGGCAGCCTGCTCACCGGCTTCGTGTTCATGGAGCACATGTCGCTTCATTTGCTCAGCGTGCTGCTGCTGGGCGTTTCATGGCTGTGGGCCGAATCGATTGGCCGTTTCCAATTACCCCACAACACGCGCTGGCAGCCGTTGCTCATGATGATGATCACTTTGGGACCGTTCCAAGGCTTCTACGAGCGTCTGCAATACAAGCACGACTTCAAGTCGGGCATGCGCTTCGCACAGATCATCGAATCACGCCACGGCGTCATCACGGTGGACACCAGCAACGCGGTTTATGGCAACGGTGCTTACGACGGCATGATCGGCACCAAGCTAGAGCCGAAATCCTGGCTCGTGCGGCCCTACTTCCTCTCCGCCGTGCGAGACCGCATCGAAAACGTCCTCGTCATCGGTGTCGCCAGCGGCTCGTGGACACAGATCCTCGTCAGTCATCCGCAGGTGAAAAGCGTCACCGCCATCGAACTCAGCCACGGCTACCTTGATCTCATCCGCTCACGTCCCGAAGTCGCCAGCCTGCTGACCCATCCCAAGCTCAACCTCGTCATCGACGATGGCCGCCGCTGGCTGCGCCAGCATCCCGACGCACGCTTCGACGCCATCGTCATGAACACCACGCACCACTGGCGTGAGTTCGCCTCCGCCCTGCTCTCGCGCGAGTTTTTGACCGAGGTCAAAGCCCACCTCACACCCGACGGTATCGCCTTCTGGAACTGCACCGAGTCCCCGCGTGCTGCCCGCACCGGCATGGTCGTCTTTCCGCACACCCTGATGGTCATGAACCACTGCCTCGCCAGCAACACCCCGCTCGAACCCAACCGCGACCGCTGGCAGAAAATCCTCACGAGCTACCGCATCGACGGCCAACCCGTCATCGCGCCCGATCAAATCGACGGCGTCCTCGATTTCCTCAACAGCGAAGCCCTCCCAGTCCCCGGCGACATGTGGCACTGGTGCCGTCGTGCAGCCATGCAGGCATCATGGGGCGATGCCGAGATCATCACCGACGGCAATCTCGGCCACGAGTATCCGTGAACACAGGGGCGAATTTCACTCCCGGCACACCGCCAGAGCTTGATTCACCAGCGCATCGCTGAGGCGGAACTTCGCCTTGCTGCGCAGGTCATCGATGACGGGGCGGATCGCCACCAAATGACCCGTGTGCCGAGCTTGAATGAGAATACCGACGACACCAATCGTTCGCAGGCCGTGCGCTTGGGCGATGGCGCGGCCCTCGCTCTCATCCATCAGCACCGCGTCAGCATGCAGCTCAAGGGCCAAGCTGATGGCAGCCGATTCACCGGGATCGAGCAGCTTGAGTGTTTCATCCGTGAGGTTCGCATGTCGCAGCGGTTTCATCTGCATCCAGTCCGGCAGGATCAATCCTGCAAATCGTCAAGACGTAGCCGCCAGCCGTTCAAATTCATCCTTCACCGCAACAGGTATGACAACGGTGCCAAACAGCGATCTCAGGAGTTGAATCTGGCCCACCAGCGCGAGATTCAGCAGCACCGAGGTGTCGGCGACGACGATCACGCAGGCAGCAAGGCTTGGAGTGATTCCATGTCCGTGCGCAGATCGTCGCCAGTGTAGTGAACGGGAATATCCCGGTCACACAAGACCGCTTGAAAGTCCATCCGCTCCATCTCCGCCATGCGCGCACCCTGGGCCATGCTAACACGCTTCCGCGCATAAAGCGCACAAGCCAGCTCCATCTGCAGTTCTTTCGGGCTGAAGCTGGCGGTCACGGGGTCGTCTGCAAAACGAGTGTCATGTCGGTAGGATAGTCGCTTCGCCACCATATCACTCCACAAATCCTTGGCTCGACGCTTTTGAATGACTTTCTCACCAGTGGAGGTTGCGGTGTCGCCACCTGTGAGTTTCCAAGTTTGGAAGATCGCCTTCTTTTCATTCAATACCTCCAAGTCCGCGCCATTCACTCGCCAGGCCCAGTCGGTCCACCAGAATGTGCCGTTGGTGCGTTGGTCCTGGCTTCCTTTGCGCCAAAGTTGAGCTCGGCCATCAGCGAAAATGACAACGCGGGGACCACTCGGATCTTGTTCTTCGAACCATTCGCCTATGAAGACATTAGCGCCCAGGTCGTTTACCTTGAACTTCGGCGTCGTGTTGGCCTGGGCGACGATGAGGGGCTTGGGATTGCTCGGTGGCGTTGGAGCTTTCGGTGTCGCGGCAGCGTCTTGGAGTGCGGTGACTGTGGCACCGCTTTCGTCGGAGCGGGTGATCGCCGTCTGATCTGACGCTGACGCTGCTTCCGGCGTGGCCGGTTTGAGCGCGACGAAGGCACCTGCGATGACAACGGCGGCGGCGACGGCGACGGTGGTGAGGGCAATCATAGAGGTCTTCGATTTCGAGTTGGGGGAGATTGGGGTGATGCGGGCACTTGGGGAGCTTTGCGGGATCGCTGCGCTGCTCTCGCCACCGGCCTGCACGAGTGGCAGGGTGTGGATGGCATCAAGATCGCGGCGGATCTCCCCGCTGGTCTGATAGCGCTCCTCGCGGTCCATCTGCATGGACTTCTGGATGATGGCGTCAAAGCGCGGATCAAGACCGGGAAAGCGCACACCCGCCGGCTTGAACGTGCCGCGTGGCACATCGCCGGTGAGCATGTGGTAGAGCATGACGCCGATGGCATACAAGTCGGCGCGGCCATCAATCTGCGTGCCCATGATCAGCGCCTCGGGAGCGACGTAGTCGGGTGTGCCCATGGCCATGCCGGTCTTCGTCAGGCCGCCGGAGCCTGGCTCGTCCGCCTTGGTGAGGCCGAAGTCGGCCACTTTGACGGCTCCTTCGCGGTTGATGAGGATGTTGGCCGGTTTGATGTCGCGATGGACGATGCCGTGCGTATGCGCGTAGCCGAGCGCGTCACACACATGCGCAGTGATGGCGAGCGCGTGCTCCGGCGGCAGGCGGCCCTGGCGGCGGATCATCTGCGCCACGTCCGTGCCATCGACAAAGGCCATGACGATGTAAAGCTGGCCCTCCGCCGTCTCGCCGAAGTCATGCACCGGCACGATGGCGGGATGATCGAGCTTCGCCATGATGCGTGCCTCGTTTTTGAAGCGCTCGACATAGCTGGCATCGACATCATCAAGCCCCGGCGGCAGAATCTTGATGGCGACCGCCCGATCTAGCGAGCGCTGCCGTCCCTGATAGACTACGCCCATGCCGCCGTGGCCGAGCAGGCGCTCGATGTCATACTGCGGCAGGAGTTTTGCCAAATGCTCCGCCGTGGGCGGCTGCCACTGAAACCCGCCGCCAGCCGAACGCTGGTAGCCAGTGGGCGTGGGGCCGGGGGTGGAGCGTCAGACATTGGGAGGGGAAAGTCGGGGCAGTTTTACGAAATGGCGGGAGTTCTGGCAAGCGGGGAATCTGCCTCATGCCCAGTTGCATCCTCAACGCCTCCCGTGCATAACAAGCCCGCATGACCACCGCCGCAATCTCCCCGAGCACGATGATCGAACTCGTGCGTGAAACCGTGCTGCCTGATCTGACCGCCGATTTCAGCGTGGAGGCCGATCTTGATTCGATGGAGAAGCTGCGCTCATGAGTCCCGACGTTCTCATCATCGGCGGCGGCAGCGCAGGTGTGGCCGCGGCTTTGGCGGCGGCACGGCAGGGCGCGGATACCCTGCTGGTTGAGCGGCATGGTTTCTTCGGCGGCGCAGGCACGGCCTCGCTCGTGCATTCGTTCTGCGGCTTGTATGACCTGCCCGCGTCGCCCGATGCAGCACCGCGTGTCGCGAATCCCGGCATCCCCGCCGAGCTGGAGCGTGAGCTGCTCGCGCAAGGCATCGCGCATGGTCCGCTGCGCATGGGGAAGGTCGATGTGCTGATGCATCAACCACAGCGTCTGGCCCTGTTTCTTGATCAGTGGTGCCTTAAACAGCCCAACTTGAAGCTGCTGCTGCATACCAAGGTCATGGCCTGTGCGGTGGAAGACCATCGCATCGCTGAAGTGACACTACTCTGCCGTGGCGTTTCATGGAAACTGCGGCCGCGCACGGTTGTCGATGCCAGCGGCGATGCCGTGGTCGCGGCGCTTGCCAAGCACGCTTGGGAGAAAACGCCGGCACATGAATTGCAGCGCCCGGCTTACATCGTTGGCCTTGGCGATGTCGATGCCGCCCCCCTCACCGGAGACGGTCCACTGAAAATAGCTGGATGCCTCGCGCGGGCCATTAAGGACAAAAAACTGCCCGCAGCCGCAGCAGGAGCGCATTTTCGCGCGGGAACTACGGCAAACGAATCCTACCTCACCCTCGATCTCGTCGGCGATTCGTCTGAATGCGCTTTCGATTCAACCGATGCACGCAGTTTGACCTGGATCGAGATGCAGGGGCGAGAAGTGACTTTTGCCATCGTCGAGCATCTGCGCTCATCGCTGGAAGGCTTTGCCAAAGCACGCATCACCACGCTGCCGGTGCGCGCGGGCATTCGTGAAAGCCGCCGCTGGACCGGCGAGGCTGTTTTGACCGAGGATGACATCCTCACCAGCCGCAGCGGTGTTCAAGATGTCGCGAACGCGACGTGGCCGATCGAACTGCGTGAAACAGCGCGCGGACCACGCTTGGTCTATCCGCATGAGCCGAAGCCCTGCGGCATCCCCCTCGGCGCACTACGGGCGCGTGATTTGCTGAACGTGTTCATCGCAGGCCGCTGCATCTCCGCCACACATCGGGCGCAGGCGAGCATTCGTGTGATGGGCACAGCCTTGGCAACCGGACAGGCGGCGGGCATCGCCGCCGCAAGTGATGCAACCGACACCGCAACCCTCGCGCAGCAGGTGCGCGAGGTGTTGAACCAATTTAAACCGTGAACATCGTCGATCTCATCTTTGAACGCAGTACGGCGGCGGACACCGCCGTCATCAGCCCGGAGCTTCGGCTCACGTTTGGCGAGTTGAAGGCACGCATGAACGACTGCGCAGGCCGCATGAGCACGGATTCAGCCTGGCCGCAGAAACACCGCCCGCGCATCGGCCTCGATGCACCCAGCGGCACTGATTACATCGTGGTGGCGCTGGCGATCTTGAAGCAAGACGCATGCTTCGTGCCGATCCCGGCCGAGTTGACGGCCAGCGAACGCGCACAGCTCGCCAAATCGACGGCATTGGATGCCATCGTGTTTGCGAAGAGCGCGGAGGATTGGCGTATCGAAGCCGTGACACATGATTCACCGCCTGCGTTCGATGAAGCGACGCTGGAAGCACTGAATCCGGCCTTCATTCGCTTCAGCAGCGGCACGACGGCCGCATCGAAGGGCATTGTGATCTCGCATGAGACGCTGCTGGGGCGCATCACGGCGGCGAACGCGGGCTTGCGCATCGGGCCGCAGGATCGCGTGCTCTGGGTGCTGCCGATGGCGCATCATTTCGCCGTTTCGATCGTGCTGTACCTCTATCACGGTGCCACGACGATCCTTGCGCCTGCGAGCGATCCGAAGGTGATGCTCGACATGATGCGCAAACATGGTGCGACGGTGATTTACGGATCGCCTTACCATTACACGATGCTTTCCGGCCAGCCAGACGCGGCCAGCCTCGGTTCGCTGCGACTTGCCATTTCCACGGCCTTTGCGCTAACCAACGAAGTGGCAGAGCTGTTTGCCAGCAAGACCGGCCTGCATCTCACGCAGGGCATGGGCATCATTGAGGCCGGGCTGCCGATCCTGAATTTGCAGCACGCGCAGGATAAACCGACCTCGATTGGGCAGCCGCTGCCAGCGTTTGAGATCAAATTGGACGATGGCGAGTTGCTGCTGCGCGGTCCGGGTGTTTTCGACGCCTATCTGACGCCCTGGCAGCCGCGTGAGACCACGTTGCGCGATGGCTGGTTCGCCACAGGCGACATCGCCGAAATGGATGCGGACGGCTGTCTTTATCTGCGTGGCCGAGTGCGCAGCGTGATCAATGTGGGCGGCTTGAAATGCTTTCCTGAAGAAGTGGAGGCCGTGCTGTGCGGCCATGCGGGCGTGAAGGCGGCCCGCGTCTCCGGCCGCGCGCATCCGGCGCTCGGGGCGATGCCGACGGCGGAAATCATCCCGCAAAATCCTGATTTGCCGCCCACGGCGCTGGAATTAAGAAAACTTTGCCAGGAGCGGCTCTCCGCCTACAAAGTGCCGCTGTTCTACACCTTTGTCACCGAGCTGCCACTGACCGCCAGCGGCAAACTCCGCCGCTATTAACCCATGAATCATCCTCCACGCATTGCCATCCTCGGCGCCGGGCCGGCGGGCTGTGCGCTGGCCGCACTGCTCGCACGCCAGGGCATTCAGCCGCTCGTTTATGATGATGAAAAACGCCCGCAACTGCTCGTGGGCGAGTCCTTGATCCCCGCTGTCGTGACAATTCTGCAACGTCTGGGCATCGAGGACCGCGTGGCGGCCATCGCGCAGCACAAGCCGGGCGCCAGCTTCGTCCATCACCGTGGTACGCGGATGGATTTCAATTTCATGTCGGTCAAAGGCCGCCTGCCGACCTACGCCTACAACGTGCCACGCCCGGCGTTTGACGATGTGCTCAAAAATTACGCGAAGGAGCTAGGCGTGCGCTTTGTGAAACATCGCGCCGGACTCGTGGCGCATCCTGGCGGCACGCCTGAGCTGGCGCTTGATGCGGCGGCGCTAGCGGCGGGCGGTTACCATGATGGCACACGGCCTGATCTCATCGTGGATTGCAGCGGGCGCTCACGCACCTCGGCCCGGCTGCTCGGTATCGGCGCTGAAACAGGGCCGCACCGTGACACCGCGCACTTCGCGCATTTCACCGGCATTGAGCATCCTTACGCGCCGGGGCAGATCGCGATCATGTTTCATCCCTGGGGCTGGAGCTGGCGCATTCCCCTGCCCGACCGCATGTCATTCAGCATCGTGATGAATCCAAAATCGCTGCCAGATTTCGGTACCACAGCAGAGGAACGACTCGAACAGGTTCTGGCCACCGACAGCATTCTGGCTCCCCTGGCGCAGAACCGCCAACTGATCAGCGAAGTGCATTCCTACACCAACAACCAGCTCATCTCCGAACGCGCACACGGCCCCGGCTGGGTAGCGGCAGGCGATGCGTTTGGGTTTGTCGATCCCATGCTCTCGCCGGGCGTGTTTCTGGCGTTGAACGCGGCAGAATCGTTGAGCGCGATTTTTGAGAAGCACGGCGAAAAACTACTCGATGCGCCAGAGAAGCTGGCCAAAGAACTCGCCCGCCATGAGAAACGCCAGCGTGAATGGCACCTAGCCTGGCATGAGCTGCTGGAGTATTTTTACGATGGCCGCATCGTGGCCTTCTATGAGCGCGGCATGCAGCTCAAATCGGACTATCCCGGCCGCTTCAGCAACATGATGGAAAACATCTCCTCGAGCACGCTGGCGCTGATGGCAGTTGGCGCGACCACGCTCTCCACCCTCAGCCGTGGCTACCTGCGGGGCTGCTCGAAATGGCTGCTGAATCGCGAACGGCCCAAGGATCTAGCACTGCCGTAACCTGACCGCCCTGATGTTTGCACGCCTGCTTGCCTCACCCACCGCCGCCTATGTGCTGCCATTGGTGCTGTTCGTGCTGCTGAACACACTGCCAGATTTTTTCCGCATCGAAAACTCCGAACTGCCTTGGCATGTGAGTGCGCCGGAGCACTGGGTCTATCCGCTGCAGACCGTGCTCTGCGCGGGTGTGCTGTTGCTGTTTCGCCAGCATTACTCATTCAACCCATGGCGCGGTTTGGGCCTCGCCTTTGTACTGGGCATCGTTGGTATCGTCGTCTGGGTCGCTCCGGCGCTGCTGCGGGAAATTTTGATTCAAGGCGGACACGAACCGGCAGCGTGGTGGGATTGGCTGGGACTCGCGGAGCGCAAAGAAGGCTTCGATCCCGGCGTGGCCGCCGACTCCACGCTGTGGTTCAGCCTCGCCGTGGGCATGCGCTTCGCCCGCATGGTGCTGGTGGTGCCGTTCGTCGAGGAGCTGTTCTGGCGCGGCTTTTTGATGCGCTTTTTGCTCACCGAGGACGGGCGCTTTGAGCACGTCGCCTTTGGCACGCATCGCTGGAGAATTTTCTGGATCGTCACCATCGCGGTGATGTTGATTCACAGCACGACGGACTACCTGGGTGCCTTTGTGTGGGGATCGCTGGTCTATTTCGTGGCTGTGCGCACCCGGAGCCTCGGTGCCTGCGTGTTCATGCACGCCGTCGGCAATCTCGTCCTCGGCATCTATGTGATGAAGACGCAGCAGTGGGGCTTTTGGTAAAAATCAGACGGAGGCACCGCCAGCAAGCTGCGACTCCAGTTCCTTCACGCGGGTGAGCAACTGTGGCAAGCGGTTGATGCTAGCCAAACGGCGCTTTTCCTCGGACACCGGAATGGCGGGAAAGCCCAGGTAGGTCTGCCCGGCAGGCAGATCACGCGTGACGCCGCAGCGTGCCGCCAGCGTGCTCTTTGAACCGATGGTCACATGCCCAGCAATGCCCACCTGCGCGGCGATGACCACATAATCTCCGATCAACGCACTGCCGGCGATGGCGGTACAAGCGACGACGATGCAGTGCTTCCCGATCACGACGTTGTGGCCGATCTGCACCAAATTATCGATCTTGGTGCCCTCGCCGATCCAGGTGCGGCCAAAACGCGCGCGATCAATGGTCGTGCCAGCACCGATCTCCACATCGTTGTCGATCTGCACGATGCCTGCCTGCCGCACTTTACGGTGACGCCCCTGACCGAATTCATAACCAAAACCGTCCGCGCCAACGACCGCGCTGGAATGCAGAATTACTCCAACTCCCAGAACGCACTCGGCATGCACCGTGGCATTGGCGTAGAGCTTGGATCCGCTGCCGATCTTCACATTGCGTCCAACGAAACAACCCGCGCCGATTTCGACTTCGTCTCCCAGTTCGACACCGGCCTCGATCACCGCCTGTGGCCCGATGGAGACACGGGCGGGATCAAACTTGGCCGAGGAAGCGACCACCGCAGAGGGATGAATTCCAGGCGCAAAGGGCTCAGGCTGGAAGCCGTATTTTTCCACGATCTGCTCAAACGAACGAGAAGGATCTGACACCGCAATGCAGGCAGCATTGGCCGGGAACTCCGTCCAGCCCAGCGGCACCAGAATGGCGCTAGCAGCGGTGTTCACCAGCCGCTCGTTGTAACGCGGGTCATAAAAGAAACTCAGATCGCCGCTGACAGCCTCCTTGAGCGATGCAAATCCGGTGATCTGCCCCGCCGCATCTCCACAAAGCAGGGTTCCCCCGACAAGGGTGGCGAGATCAGCGATGGCGATATTCATGTGATTCAAGCTGTCATCATTCCAGGTTTCATGCCATGCGAAAATTGGCCTGTCTGATTTTTGTATGCCGATGAATGGCTACCCTTGAAGCGTCTCCACTCGCATCCAGGTAGGGTCACCGCGCACACATGCAAGCTGCTGAATGGCGGCCAGAGCAGCTTTCATGGCACCCAGACTCGCATCATGAATCATGAGCACCAGGGAGGTTGCTCCGCTGGTGTCCTCCAAATCTTCCGGTTGAATCATCGATGAGATGCCAATACCTCGCTCACCAAGCACCGTGGCGACCTGCGCGAGCACGCCGGGAACATCATCGACGGTCAATCGCAGATAATAATGGGAGATGGTGTCATCAATGGGCTTCGATTTGCCATAGAGGCCATGTGGTACAAAGCCACTGTGACGTGCGCCATGCATGATCACCGCCGCTGCCTCGCACAAGTCGCTGATCACACTGCTGCTCGTCGGGTCCTGACCCGCGCCACGGCCGTAAAACAGCGTCTCGCCCACGATGTCACCGTTGACGAGGACCGCATTGAAGGCACCGCTCACATTCGCCAGCACATGGGACAGCGGCACCAGCGTCGGCTGCGTGCGCACTTCGACGAGACCATTTTCATCCGCCCGGATCACCGAAAGTAGTTTGATCGTGTATCCCAACCGTTCGGCGAAGCGAAAATCCGTGATGCTCACCCGCTCCACGCCTTCCACATGCACCTTGTCCTGCGGAATCCAGAAACCGTAGCTCAAGGAAGCCAGAATGATCGCCTTGTGCGCCGCGTCCCAGCCGCTCACATCCAGCGCGGGATCGGCCTCGGCATAGCCTTTTTCCTGCGCCTCGCGCAAAGCATCCGCATAGCTCAACCCGGCCTGCGACATGCGGGTGAGGATGTAATTGCAGGTGCCGTTGATGATGCCGTGGATGGAGCGGATGTGATTGCCCACCAGCCCCTCCTGCAGCACCTGGATGATCGGAATGCCACCTGCCACTGCCGCTTCAAAATAGATCGGCACGCCGCACTCTTCCGCCAGCGCGAACAATTCTTTCCCGCGTTCCGCCAGCAACGCCTTGTTGCCAGTGACTACGATTTTTTTGGCCCGCAACGCCGCAGCGACCAGTACATAAGCGGTCGTCGTGCCACCGATCAATTCCACGATCACCGGAATCGCCGGGTCATTGACCAGCTCCCGCCAGTCTGTCGTCAGCACTTCAGCCGGGACCGCAACCTCGCGCGGCCGAGCCAAATCACGCACCGCGACGCGGGTGATGCGCAGATCAGCCCCGGTGCGCTGGCTGATAAGTGAACGATTGGTTTGAAGATTCTTGAACACACCCGCGCCGACATTACCTAAACCTGCCAAACCTATGTTGATGATGCGCGGAGAACTGACGTTGGACATGATGGGAGAAAAGCCTGGATTGAGGGGCCGTAGTCATGGCGGAGGCGGCGGGAAGTCGCAAGCTGGAACGCAGCCTTTGAACACACCAGAAAACAACTTAGGCAATTTGAAGTAATCCACTGTAAATCAGCAACATGTGTCAATTTTGACAGCAGAAAAAGCTTGTCCGCCACCATCTGGTAAGTTAACCCTTTATTTAAACCCATGACTTTTCGTTCCATCACCTACTGGCTAGTTTGCGGCATCACTGCCGCCATCGCTGTGGGCGCGGCAGAGCCGGGAATGTCTGAAACGATTCCTTTCACGCTGCCGGAGGGTGCCGCCAGCAGTCTCCTGCCAGTCCCGGAGCCTGGTCGAGCCTTGCTGCTCTTCGCGGGCATCATGGCCATGGCCTTCACCTACCGGAGCGCTTGGCTGAACTGGAAGCGCGGTGCGAAAAACTGAGCCCGCCGTCTTTTTGATCGACGCCGTCGTCCCTGCCGCTAGCCTCGCGGCATGAAAGCCATTTCCATTCTGTTTCTGCTCCTCGGGGCCGTCCTGCATGCTGCGGACGCCGCATTTCAACAACACGCCATCGCCACTGTGCATCCGCTGGCCACACAGGCGGGCATGCAAGCGTTTGAAAAAGGTGGCAACGCCATTGATGCCGCCATCGCGGCTGGTTTAACGCTCGGTGTCGTGGATGGACACAATTCCGGCATCGGCGGCGGCTGTTTCTTCGTCATCCATGCTGCTGACGGCACCGTGACCTGCATCGATGGCCGCGAAATGGCCCCCGCCAAGGCGCAACGGGACATGTACGTCATCAACGGCAAGCTTGACGACGAGGCCAGCAAAACCGGCCCGCTTGCCTCGGGCGTCCCCGGCTACCTCAAAGCCTGTGCCGCCGCGCAACAGAAACACGGAAAACTCAAACTCGCCGATGTCCTGCTGCCCGCCGCCGACATCGCCGCCAATGGTTTTGCGCTCGACGAGGTCTATGCGCGCAAACTCGCCGCCACAGCGGCCAAATTGCCCCAATTCCCCGCTGCCGCCGCCATTTTCCTCAAAGACGGCAAGCCGCTCGCACAAGGCGACGCGCTTGTGCAAACCGATCTCGCCGCGACTTATCGCGCGGTGGCGAAACACGGCACCGAATGGTTTTACCAAGGCGAATTCGCCGAAAAAACCGCCGAATGGATGAAATCGAATGGCGGCATCATGACCGCTGCTGATTTCGAGAATTACACCGCTCCCGAGCGCGAGGCGATCCGCTCCCAGTATCGCGGTTATGATCTTATCACCATGCCGCCGCCCAGTTCAGGCGGCGTCCACGTCGCGCAGATCCTCAACATCCTCGAACACTTCCCCATCCGCCATTTCCGCGCCAGCAGCCGCATCCACGTCATCACCGAGGCGATGAAACTCGCCTTTGCCGACCGCTCCTACTGGCTGGGCGATCCCGATTTCGCCAAAGTGCCGCGTGGGCTCGTCGATCCCGCCTATGCCGCTGAATTGGCGAAAAAAATCGACCTGGATCATGCCACACCCGTCTCCGGCCACGGCATGCCGCCGCACTGGGAAGGCGATGTCTATGGCAAACACACCACCTTTCTCTGCACCGCCGATGCCGAGGGCAACTGGGTGGCGCTCAATCAAACCATCAACACCGCCTTCGGCAGTAAAGTCGTCATTCCCGGCACCGGCGTGCTGATGAACAACCAGATGGATGACTTCGCCGTGCAGCCGGGCGTGCCGAACGCCTTCAAACTCATCGGTGCCGAGGCCAACGCCGTCGCTCCTGGCAAACGCCCGCTCTCCAGCATGAGTCCAACGATTGTGCTCAAAGATGGCAAGCCCGTCATCGTCACTGGAGCCGCCGGCGGCCCGACGATCATCACCCAAGCGCTGCTGCTCATCACCCACATCATTGATGACGGCATGCTGCCCGCCGCCGCCCTCGCCGAACCACGCTTTCACCACCAGTGGAATCCCGACGAGCTCAAAATCGAATCCGCTTTCGGTGAAGCCACGCTCAAGCGCGTCCAGGCTCTCGGACACACGCTCTCCGAATCCAAGGGCTTCGGTGCCTGTCAGGCCATCTACTTCGATGCGCAGAAAAAACTTTTCTTTCCTGCCAATGATCCGCGTGTTCCCGGCAAGGCCGATGGTCGCTGACCGGTTTTCACCCGCGCCTCACGCCGTTTTAAGCCAGCGGGCAAAAGCACCGCTAGGCACCTGTGGCACGCCAGAGGTGCCTTGCAGCAGGAGTTCCCCATGCTCGACGACACCGCCGAACACACTGAACTCCTGGCGCATCAGATGCTGCAACGTAGTCGGGGAAACGGCTGACTGACGGCAGAACAACAGCACCCCGAGCGCCTGGTCGGAAAGCAGCCCGCTAACCGTGCTCAGCAATGCCCCCAAATCACGCTCCAGCTCAAACGTGCCACGTTTCGCATCGCGTGGCACCTGGGGGTCGATCACGATCAAATCGTAACGTGTCGTCTGACTGCGTTCGCGCTGCGCGAACTTCACCGGATCATCCACCACCCAGCGAATATCACGATTGGCTAGAGTGTTAAGCGCCGCATGCTCGCGGGCACGTTTGATGGCCTCGGCAGAGGCATCCACATGCGCTACCGCCGCCCCGGCCTGCGCCGCCGCCAAAGTGGCACCACCCGCGCCACCGAACAGGTGCAGCACCCGCGCCGGTACGCGCTGCTTCTCAGCAAAGGCCGTGCAACGTGCCGCGATGAACTCCCACTGCGCCCGCAGTTCCGGCGCGAGACCGCGCACACTGCCAGCAGGATGCAGGAGAAACCGCAAGCCGCCCAGTTTGAGCCGCAGCGGCTGTTTCAACTCACGCTTCAGGTCCACCGCCTTGCGCCACTCTCCACCGGACAATTTTCGCCGCCACCACACCGCCGGCATGGCGCGTGAGGAGACTAGCGGTCCCAACTGCTCCAGCACCCGGCCGCCGCCGCTGTCGAGCAGTTCATAGGCGTCGTTGGGTGCTGCGGGTGGCGATTCAATTTCAGTCATGATGAGTTCCCAAATAATGTCGATAAATCTCCGTCAGCCGGTCCAGCATGTGGTCCAAACTGTGATTTTGCTCGACCATGATACGGCCTGCCCGGCGCATGCGCTGGGTTTCTTCCTGCTGATCGATGGCTTCAGCGATGCGTGCCGCAAAGGCAGCCACATCACCCGTGGGAAAGATGCGGCCAGTATGACCCTCCTGGATGATCTCAGGAATGCCGCCGCAGTCGCTGCCGACCACCGCCGTGCCGCAAGCGAGTGCTTGCAGGCCGATCTGCGGCACGCCTTCATGACGAATCGAGGGAATGCAGAGCAGATCCAGCGCACGCAACACCTCCGGCACATCCTCACGATGCCCGGTGAACTGCACCAGGCCCTCCACGCCATGCTGACGCGCCAGACCAGTGTAATTTTCCATCGGCGCACCGCCACCGACGACGATGAATTGAAAATCACGCCCGGAATCACGCAATTGGCGGATGGCATCAAAAAAGAGCGCATGGCCTTTCCAGGAACGCAGCACAGAAACCATGCCAATCACTGGCGGCGCACCAGGTTCACGCCCCACCGGCAGTTCCGCCTGCGGTCCGTCGGGGTGAAAGCGCTGCACGTCGATACCCGTCGGCAGCGTGGTGATGTGTTCGTCAGCGAGTGAAAAAATGCGCTGAAAGTGGTCGGTGATCTTCTGGCTCGTGGTCAGCACATGATCCGCGAATGTAGTGAAGGCATGTTTGCTCACGCGCGGATTGGGATAGCTCACGTCGATGTGCCGGCTGCGGATCAGCAGCGGCGTGCGTGCCATCCGGGCGGCGATCCCGAGCAGCCAGCCATCCCGTGAGCTGTGGGTATTCACGACTTGGATGCGCTCCCGGCGCAGCCACAGCGCCAGCCGCACCGCCTCGAACGGCAGCAACCGGCGGTCGAAAGCACAGGCACGCACGCCCATGCCCGCCGCAGACGCACGCTGGAGGATCTGGCTCTGCGGATGCGCTAGCAACCACACCGGGCAGCCACGCTGCTGAAAACCCGAAAGCTCCGCCATGACACGGTGCTCCTGCCCGCCCCAGCCGCGAGAGGCTTCCGAATGAAGAATGCGCCAGGGTGTGCTCATACGGCGTGCTGCAGCGGCTCAAACAAGGCCGGAATGCGCGGATAAAGTTTGGAGGAGGGCAACGCGACGAACAGCTCCACGCCCTCCGGTTTCAGCACCTCCTCGTTAAACGCATGGATGACTTCATCCATCGGCAGCGGATTGAGCGCGGGGTCAATTGTGTTGTGGATGGCCGGATTGGGCGTCTGCCGCATCTTCACGCCATGGCCGGAATATTTCTCCGCCAATGCCTGCGCGGTTGGCGGCAGTGTGGGCGGCTTGGGCATGCCTTCGCCGCCGTACTTCGGGTGATGGTAAAAGTAGTCCGTGTTGCTCATGTCCACGCCGCAGAGCACCACTCGCCGGTAACCGGCCATCAGCGCAAAGCACATCGTCATGAAGATCGTGGCACGCTTCATCGGCACGCCCCAGAGCACCTCGCTACGGCGGAAATAACCCAGACGACGATACCAGCGGAGGAAGAAGCGCAACGAGGCCGCCGTACGTCCCCGCACTCCCAAAGTGGCCAGTGTGTGCAGATGGCCGGCCTCCCCCAGCGGAAACTCCGTGTTCCAGCGTGGGAAGCGGTCGTCCAGCTTCATCACGTCCTTCAGTATGATGCAGGTGTCGCGGTAGTCCTCCATGCGCATCCGCAGTAGTGCCATCAACGATTCAGCCTCCGCCGCCTCGCGTGAGACCTCACAGAAATGCCAGGTGGGCACATGCTCGTGATACAGCCAGAAATTGACACCCAGGGAGTCCGCCGCACGAATCGACTGCCAGGCCTCCGGCGGCAGATCATGAATGGAAGCACCACTGCCCATGACATACAGCGTGTCGCTCCGCTTGAAGTCCGCCACCCGCAACTGGAGCGGGTCATGCGTGCTCTTCAGCTTCGGCGTGATGCGTGTCCGCACCGCCTCCCGAAACGCACGATAGCGACGGCCGATTTTTTTAACGGCCAGCAGCATGACGAATGACGGTGATGACACGCCCGATGTCTGCGTCCGTGGAAAACGAGCACGATGGCAATGACAGGCAGTTCGCGAACAAGTCCTCGGACACCGGGCACGGTAGCTTGAACGCGTCCTGATGGGCGGGCGAAAGATGCGCCGGCTGCCAGAGCGGACGCGCCTCGATCTGCGCCGCTTTAAGCTGCTGCCGCAATGCCCTTGCCTCCATGCCGAACTGGGCGCGGTCGATGTAAACGGTGGTGAGCCAGTAATTGCTCCGCACGCCTGCCGCTTCGTCTTGAAACCGCAGTCCCGGCACGTCCGCCAACTCTGAACGATACAAGGCATGAATCGCCCGCCGCCGAGCCACATAGCCGGCCAACTGCTCCATCTGCGCGCAGCCAAACGCCGCCTGGATGTTTGTCAGCCGGTAATTGTAGCCGATTTCGTGATGGATGTATTCCTGCGGATCATCCTTCGCCTGCGTGGTGAGATAGCGGGCCTTTTTGGCCCACGACTCGTTCGCAGTGACGAGCATGCCGCCGCCACCGGTGGTAATGATTTTGTTGCCGTTAAAGCTGTAGCAGCCCATGTGCCCGATCCCGCCGGCCGATCGGCCATCATAGGTGGAGCCGAGGCTTTCAGTAGCGTCCTCGATCACTGTGAGGCCAAATTCATCCGCCAACTGCATCAGCGCATACATGTCCACCGGATGCCCCAGGATATGCACCGGCACGATGGCCGCCACGCGTCTGCCGCTGGCCTGGTTGAACACTGCGCCATCTCGCCGCACGCAGCCGTGGGTCAAAAATTCACGCACCTGGCCCACATCCATCTGCCAGTGCTGCGCCTCGGCATCCACCAGCACCGGAATGGCATTTGCATAGCGGATCGCATTCACAGGAGCGATGAACGTCATCGACGACACCAGCACTTCGTCACCCGGCTTCACTCCGGCAACGAGGAACGCCACATGCAACGCCGCCGTGCCACAGGTCGTCGCCACCGCATGCGGAACGGCAGCGGCCTGCGCCAGATCATTCTCGAAACGCGTCACATACGCCCCGACGGACGACACCCAGCCGGTGTCGAGGCAGTCCTTGATGTATTGCCACTCGTTGCCGCAGAGATGCGGTGCGCTCAGCGGAATGAAGGCCGCCTCAGACGACATAGCCTTTGGTGGTGTAGTGCTCCATGTTTGCCGTCAACCACGCGATGGTCTGTTCCAAACCACTCTCCAGCGAGACCTGCGGCTCCCAGCCGACCAGCTCCTTGGCCTTCTTGTTGCAGGCGAGCAGGCGTTCCACCTCGCTTTTGCTCGGACGCATGCGCTCGTCCTCACAGACGATGTTAATCTCCTTGCCCATCATTTTTGCGATGAGCACGGCCAGATCACCGATGCTGATCTCACGTCCGGAGCCAAAGTTGATCGTCTCGCCGACGGCATTGGGGGACAAGGCGCTGGCGCAGAAGCCCTGCACGGTGTTCTGCACGAAATTAAGGTCACGCGTCGGGCTGACCGCGCCGAGGTGGACGTTATGACCGCGCACCAACTGCGTGATGATCGTCGGAATGACCGCGCGCATGCTCTGCCGCGGCCCGAAGGTGTTAAAGGGCCGCACAGTGACGACTTCCAACTCAAACGAGGCCGCAAATGCCTCCGCCATCTTGTCCGCCCCGATTTTGGAGGCGGAATACGGCGACTGGCCCTGCAAGGGATGCTCCTCCGTGATCGGGACAAACAACGCGGTACCATAGACCTCGCTGGTGGAGGTGTGCAGCACGCGCTGCGTGCCGTTCTCACGCGCCGCCTGGAGCACGTTGAGCGTGCCTTCAATATTCGTGCGCACATAGCTATGCGGCGCTTGATACGAATACGGGATGGCGATCAGTGCACCGAGATGGAACACAATCTCCGTGTCCTTCACCGCACGACGCACGCTGTCGCGGTCTGCGATGTCGCCGGTGAAAATCTCCATGTCACCAGCGAGTTCTGACTCGTCCAGCCAGCCTTTTTTGCCCAGCGCGTTGTAATGCACGAGCGAGCGCACGCTGGCGCCCTCACGCACGAGATGCTCTGCCAGATGGCTGCCAATGAAGCCACCGGCACCGGTGACGAGAACTTTTTTGCCGTCGAATTGTCCCATGATGTCAGTGTGCGCCTCCTTGCGCTTGTTTAAGTTGTTCACGCTGCCCCACATCAATCCAGTCGTCCACGATTTCGAACGCGCCGATGCTGTCGCCGAGGCGGACCGCCTCGTCGAACAGTTCGGTGATGGGGAAAAATTTCTCCGGCACCCGTTGGATGATCTCCGGCGCGAGCATGTAGATACCGGCGTTGATTAGCTGAGTAAGCGTCGGCTTTTCGACGATGTTGATCACACGTCCGCCATCGACTTCAAGACAGCCAAAAGGAATCTCATGCGCGTAACTGCGTACGCCAATCGTCGCCAGATGGCCACCGTTGCGATGAAAATGCGTCAGGCTTTCGAGATCGACTTGGGTGACGAGATCGCCATTGCAGACAAACACCGGATGCTTCGGCCGCTCAGGCAGTAGGCTGAGAGAACCGCCCGTGCCGAGCGGGTTTTCGGTGGTTTCACGCAGGTACTCAATCTGGCAACCAAACCGCGAACCATCACCAAAATGGTCCTCAATGATGCTGGCGAGGTGATTCACCGAGATGAAAATGCGGCGAATCCCACAGCCAACGAGATGCAGCACTAAGCGCTCGATAATCGGCCGCCCGGCGACCTTGAGCATCGGTTTGGGCGTGGTTTGGGTCAGTTCGCCAAGCCGGGTGCCTTTGCCGCCGGCCATAATGACTGCCCAATTGGGCTTTGGCGCTGCTCCAAGAATTTCATGCAGCAGGTGGAGACCGATCAGCCGCCCGGAATCATCAATGATGGGGATTTGATGAAGCTGCCGCGCCTGCATAATGTCGATGACCTCAGCACGCGGAGCGCTGAGAGTTACCGTGGAGAAATCCTTCTTTGCATGCGGTTCCACACAATCGGTCAGCGCGGCTCCTTTGAGCAATGCACGGCGCACATCACCATCCGTCACCGTGCCGAGGAGTTGATGCTCATCGTCCACCATGAACGAAATACCTTCACCCCCGTGATCAATGACTTCGAGGGCATGCAAGAGCGTGCCATCGGGTGGCAGGCAGAATTGCTCGATAGGCTTCGTCGTCATGCGGATCGCACCCGGCAAGTCGGTACTACTGAAACACCGTGTGCCGCAGCTTCCATTCGCCGCCGTCCTTGTTCCAGAGATGCGGTGAGCGGAAACGATCGGCCATGGTGATGAACTTGTCCTTGGTCAGGATCGGCTCGTCGAAGGCTTTTGTGGCCACCGGGAATTCCTTCGCCGGCATGCTGAGATATTCCATCAGCTCGGTGTCAAAGCGCGCGGGCCATTCACCGTCAAAACGCTTCACCAAAGCCACACCTTCATCACGCGTGATCTCACCGGAACGAATCTCCTGGCTGGCGTCATAGGTAGCACGACCGATGCCGAACTTGATGAACGTGGTCCAGTAGTGCAGATCGTCGATCTTATCGTCGATGGAGTTGTACTTGGAATACGTGCCGGGCGTGCGCTCTGGGCTGGCCTGGAAGCCGCCGTGCTCCACCGCATAGTAGTAGCAGCCCTGTGGATGCCATTTGAGGTAGTAGCCGAGGTAATGGACCTCAATGTTCGCCTTTTCGAGCTTTTCAGGCTCCGCCGGGAAGTAGGGCTCCAGATCGTTCAAGGAGACACCATAGCGTTCAATCAACTCCTGCACAGAGGTGCCGCCCAGATAGACCTTGGATTTGTCCTTGGTAGCAAAGTAGGCGTAGTCGCGCTTCGCGGTCGTATTGTCTGCGATGGGGTTGCCGTACTCGGCCTCGTTTTCTCCGTAAAACACCAGCGGGATGTTGAACATGGCCGCCATCTTCGGGCCGAGGAACTTCTGGCCGAACATGAAGGCCTGGAAGGGATGGAATAGGTTATCAACCGCGAGACGCGTGAGCAGGCGGTGGATGCGGCCGTTCGGCGTGCAAAGGTAGTTGTCGAAACCGCTGTTAATCCAAGCGCGGTGATTTTTAAAACCCCAATCGGTAAACAGATGCGGCGACCACGTCACAGTGAGCGGGTTCATACCATACTTGTATTTCAGGATGTGCGACTGGTAGAAGCTGTCCTTGCCGCCGGAGCCGGGCACGAGGCAGTCATACTCGCCATTGTTCTTGCGGTGCTTGTCGCACAGCGCCCAGAGTTCTTTCTCGCGGTCCTCCCAATCGACTTCCTTGTACTTACGGTCGGCAGTGTGACAGGCGTCGCAGATCATGTCCTCGTCGAACTTGATCGTGGTCTTCTTGGAGGTGGCAGTGTGCTCGTATTCGACGGCGGAATTCGGGCGCTGATTGGAAATGACGCACTTGGAGCAGAACTTCACCTCACGGGGCAGTCCATACTTCACTTCGGGTTGTTCGTTAGCTTCGGGCATGGTGTTAGGAATCAAACAGGAAAGCGGAGAGCATGTCGAGGCCGGACTGGCCGCTTTTCTCCGGGTGAAATTGGAAACCGGTGATGTTGTCACGCGCCACGGCAGCAGTGATCTGGTGCGCGCCCGACTGCACGGTGGCCGCCACGTCGTTCACATCATCAGGGATCATGTGGTAGGAATGCACAAAATAAGCCCAGGTGAGCGGCGGTGTTTTGCGCAGCGCTCCAGACTGCCAGACCTGCTCCTGCCGTGGTGCGAGCTGCGCCCAGCCCACATGCGGCACCTTGATGCCTGCCGCAGGGATTTTGACGACTTTGCCGGGGATGATGCCCAGGCCGGCCGTGCTGCCAAACTCCTCGCTGTGGCCCAGCATGAGCTGTGCGCCAAGACAGATGCCCAATATCGGCACTCCGGCGGCAGCGGCGGCTTTCAGCGGCTCAACATGCCCGGCTTTCAGCAGTCCGGCCATGCCGTCACTGAACGCTCCAACGCCTGGCAGCACGATCTTATCCACGCCAGCGAGTTGTTCGCCGTTTTCGGCCACAATCACCTCCGCACCTGCGTGAGCGAGCGCCTTGACCACGCTATGCAGATTGCCCAGTCCATAATCGACGATGGCGACTTTCACACTCATGCCCGCACCTCCACGCCCTGGCTGCTCAGATATTGTTTGATGTCTTTCACGGTCGTCCGGTTGTAGTGCAGCATGGACGCGATGGCCACGCCGTCCACGCCGAGTTTTGCCACAGCGGCGATGTCTTCCAGCGAACCAGCGCCGCCATGCGCGACGACCGGCACTGGCACTTGCTGCGCGATTTTTGCCACAAATTCCAGTTCAAAGCCCTTGTTGGTGCCTTCGCGGTCCACCGAGGTCAGCAGCAGCTCGCCGCAGCCGAGATCTACCGCGCGCATGGCCCAGTCATAGGCATCCATGCCGGTGTGCTCGCGCCCGTTGTCGGTAAATGCCTTCCACTTACCGTCCGTCTGGCGGATCGTCTCAATGCCGACCACGATGCACTGTGTGCCAAAAGATTTGGCCGCCTCGGTGATGAACTCCGGGCGCTGCGCCGCTGCCGTGTTGATGCAGACTTTGTCCGCCCCGGCGCGCAGAATTTGCTGGATGTCCGCATGGGTACGAATACCGCCACCGACAGTCAGCGGCACAAAAATGCGGCCCGCCGTCTCCTTGATCAGGTCGATGATGTTGCTGCGCCCATAAAGGCTGGCGACGATGTCTTGGTAATACAGCTCATCGGCTCCCTGTTCGAAATAACGCAGGGCAAACTCCTCCGGCTTCCCCATCACCCGCAAGCCCTCCAAGCGCACCCCTTTAACGAGATTCGGGGCTTTGATGTCGAGTCGGGGAATAATGCGTAATGGCATGGCAAAAAAAGACTCCCCACACCTGTCGGGAGGGGCGTTCTATGCCCCGTAGAAGGGCGAAATCAAACCGAAGTTTGTCAACAGATGCCCCTCATTTCAAGGGTTTCGCCGGCACCCCTGCTACTACAGCACCATCCGGCACATCCCGCACCACCACCGCACCAGCCCCCACCACCGCGCGCGCACCGATGTGGATGCCCTGCCGGATCACCGCCCCTGCCCCGATGTGCGCTGCCTCACCGATCTGCACGCCGCCGCACACCACGGCCCCGGTGGCGATGTGGGCATGCGCGCCGACACTGCAATCGTGCTCCACCACGGCCGCGCAGTTCACCAGCACATGCTCCGCCAGTCGTGCCGCAGTATGGACGACCGCGCGGGCCAAAATCTGCACACCGGCCCCGCAAACCGCTGATTTGGCGACAAAGGCCGTCGGATGGACCACGCTCTGTGGCTGAAGTCCCGCCTGCACCGCCATCTCAAACAATGCCGCGCGCCGTGCGCAGCTTTGGGACGATCCCACCCCGATGATGAAGTGCGAATAGCCGAGCGCGACCAGCTCCGGCAGCTTTTCATCACCACCAATCACCGGCACGCCACCCACCGACTGGAGATCCACCTGTGAATCAATGACGCCATGAATCAGGCCCGACTCAAAGGCCTCGATCAGCACCCGGCCATGGCCGCCACCACCGATGAGAACGCATTTCATGACTGCAAATCGTGGAAGGTTTTGCCCAGCAGGCGCTCATCCAAGGGCGTATTGGCGATCATGTTGATGATCTTCTCCGCCGCATGGCCGTCGCCGAAAAAATGCTCATAACCAGCCGCCTGGGCTTTGAATTGGGGTGAAATGGCGGTCTTCACGGCGGCAACGATGGCGGGAGTGTCAAACGGCACGTCCAGGACGTTGCCAGCCCGCAGCCGGCCCTTTTGACGATTGCCAATGTTCACCACCGGCAACGCAAAAGACGGCGCTTCTAACAGGCCGCTCGATGAATTGCCGACCATGGCCGAAACCTCGCCGAGGATACTGAAATAGCCCTCGGGACCGAAGTTTTCGACGCTGCGGGCTTTCGCGAAAGTTTGGCTGAAGACCAAAATGCGTTCGCGGATCACCTGTCCGGCCATGTCGGCGTTCGGCATGGTGAAAATCACCGACAAATCCAGTTCCCGCAGCGCGGCCAGTAGCGCGTCGGTCTGCGGCCCGGTCTGCTCGTACTCGCTCGTGGTTGGATGCAGCGTCACGAGCAAGGGTGGAACGCTCAAATCGAGATTGAAGCGCTGTTCGAGTTCCGCGCGATCCAAACGCCGGATGTCGTTGAGATTGTCGAGCGACAACGCGCCGCAATGAGTCACCCGCCACGGCTCCTCGCCGAGCTGAATCACGCGCTGACGATAAACCTCTGTCGCCACGCCATGCAGATGACTCATTTTCGTCATCCCATGCCGAAAGCGATCATCCATCGCGCCCTCGCTCAATTCTCCACCGTGCAAATGCAGGATCGGAATGTTGAACGGCACCGCCGCGAGCGCTGCGGCGAACATTTCAAAGCGGTCGCCAAGCACCACCAGCAAATCCGGCGGTTCTGCGGCAAAATAATCGCCAAAACCAGCCACACCATGTCCCATAGCCCTTGCGATCGCCTGCGGTGTGTCCTCCGGCTGCAGCACCGGAATGCGCGCGGTGATCGTGAAGCCATCACGCTTGATCACCCCGACCGTGGAGCCGTAACGTTCCTCTAGGTGCATGCCGGAAACGAGCATACGTAGGTTCAGCAGCGGATGCGCGGCGATGCGGCGCAGCAGCGGCCGGTAGATGCTGTAATCCGACCTACCGGCGCTGACGACGCCGATATTTCTCATTCCAAATCCTCCCATTGCATCATAGCGCCGGCGGCGATGTCACGTTTGACGCGACGGCCGGGTAGCTCATCAAACTGTGCCGGCGGGATGCCGGTGCCGGGCCGGCGCAGGGCCAGCAGCGTGTCATCCAGCACCGTGCCCGCAGGAATCAGACACCGTGCGACCACACTGCGGCGCACGATTTTTGCCACGGCCAGCTCCGCTTCGTTCGGCTGTTTTTTGCCGCTGCCCAGCAAAACCTCGACACGCCGGATACCGCGCACCATTGCCGCCAGATCCTCAGGTTCGAGCGAAGCCTTGTGATCCGGTCCGGGAAGATTGCAATCGAGGGTGAAATGTTTCTCGATAACCTTCGCGCCCGCCGCCACGGCGATGACGGATGCCTCGATGCCCATGGTGTGGTCTGAATAGCCGATCGGCACCTGCAACGCCTCCTGGATCACATGCATGGCACGGAGATTCACCTGATCTGGTGGCGTGGGATAATCGGTGACGCAATGCAGCACCGTGATGTCCTCATTGCCAGCAGCCTTGATGGCATCAACCGCCTCTTTGATTTCCTCGATGGTGCCCATGCCGGTAGAGACAATCATCGGGCGGCCATGACGCGCGATATGGCGTAACAGCGGCAGATTGGTCAGCTCACCGGAGGGAATTTTGAAGATGGGCATGTCCAGCGCCGCCAGGAAGTCGGAGCTGTCCTCATCAAAGGCCGTGGACATGAACATGATGCCCTCAGCCTGGCAAACTCGGTTCAATTCCGCAAAATCCTCCAACGGCAACTCGAGGCGTTTGAGCATGTCAAATTGGCTTTCAGAGACGCCGGTGTTACGCGCCTGATAGGCGGCCTGTGGCGCGTCTGCCGTGACCAGATGCGCGGCCTGAAACGTTTGAAACTTCACGGCATCAGCCCCGGCACGAGCGGCGGCCTGCACGAGTTGTTTTGCGAGTTGGATATCCCCATTATGGTTCACTCCCGCCTCCGCGATGATGAAGCAGCGTTGATCGTTTTTCACCATGCGGTCCATCCTCCATCCACCACGATATTTTGCCCGGTCACATAGGAGGACATGTCTGACGCTAGGTATGCCAGCGCACCTTTCATGTCCTCTTCGGTCGCCATGCGTCCAAGTGGCGTGCGCGAGGTGTAACGCTCGCAGAAACTCTCGGATTGATTGCGCCAAACGCCACCGGGCGTGATCGAATTCACACGGATGTCCGGCGCGAGCGCGGTGGCAAGCCAGCGGGTCAACTGTAGCAGCCCGCCCTTGCTCGCGGCGTAGGCGGCCGGGTTGCCGAATTTGGTTCCCTCATAAATCCGCATGTCAGGGCCGACCATACCGTAGATGGAGCCGACGTTGATGATGTTGCCATGTCCTCCGGCTCGCAGCACCGTCTCCGCCGCCTGCGCCAGCACAAACACCGCCGTGAGATTGACCTCCAACGCCGCACGCCAAGTGTCCGCGTTCTGCTCCGCGAAAGGCACCGCCCACCCCTGTAACTGACTAGTGCCGACGAACGCAGCGTTGTTGACCAAGATGTCCAGGCGGCCCAGTCCCTGCTGCACCTGTGCGGGAATAGCACGCAACGCTACCTCATTGGAGAGATCGCAAACAAACGGCTGCACCGGCGTGCCATGCTGGCAGGAAATCTCGGCGCAGGCATTAGTGAGCCGGGTTTCATCAGCATCCAGCATGGCGAGACCGCAGCCCAGTTCCGCCAGAGTGTGCGCAAAGGCCATGCCGATATTGCCTGCCGCGCCGGTGATCAGCGCCACGCGACCACGCAGGTTCATCAATCGTTGCAGGCTCTTCATTTGGCGGGAGAAAGATGGGATGATTGCTGTTGCAGCATGAATTCAGCAAAACGGAAATCCAGTTCCGAGTCAATGTCCAAGGCCCGCTCCTCAGGAACAGTCACCGCGCGGACTCGGCCAGCAAAAATGCTTTCGGTGTTCAGTACATGTTCAGGACGTGCGGCATAGGCGACTGTCGTGATGTCGTGCATCACCGGAGCGTCCTGTCGGCGGATGACGGTCGCGCCACCCGAGATGCCCAGCCGCGCCCAGCCCTGCGGGTCAAAAGTGACCATGTTGAAATACGGGCTGCGCCGCGCGAGCGTGGTGGTCAGCACGATGTCGGCGTCACTGTTCCGCAATTCCTGAATGCAGGCGTCCACATCCTCGACACTGCGCATCGGCGAGGTGGGAGGCAGTGCGACGAAAAACTTCACCGCGTCCACCCCGAGGGCACGGATGGCATGCTGCCACGCCTGCCGTTCCGGAGCGGTGTCCGTGGCGAGTTCCGCCGGCCGCATGAACGGCACCTCGGCACCATATTTCCGCGCCACCTCAGCGATCTCCTCATCATCCGTGGAGACCACCACGCGCTCCACCAAGCTGCTTTGCAGTGCATGCCCGATGCTGTGCGCGATGAGCGGCAACCCGCCCAGCAGACGCAAGTTTTTGCGTGGCACTCCTTTGGAGCCGCCACGGGCAAAGATGAAAGCGATCACACCAGTCTGGTTTCTCATAGGGTCACAGTACGACTTTCGCGAGCGGACTGCTTCACGGCAACGACAACCTGCAAGGCGCGCAGACCATCGGCTGCGGTAAGACGCGGCGTATCCAGGCCACGCACACAATCGAGAAAATGATGCAGCTCGTCACGATACATGTCGTTGCGACCCATCCCGCCCGGCTCGCTCAGCAGGGTCCAGGTTTTCGACTCGGCAGAATAAAGGCGCGTCTCTGAACGCAGCGCGTCCCATTCCAGCGTCCCATTCTCTCCGACGAGCCGGCAAAAACGCCCACCTGGCCGTGCCAGCATGTTCAAGCTGATGGAGCCGAGCGCGCCGCTGTGAAATTCGACAGCGATTTCCGCCGCATCCTCCACATCCATCTCCAGATCACTCACCTTGGAGATCAGCGCCGTGACGCGCTTCACATCCCCCGCCAGCCAGCACAGATAGTCGATTTCATGGCTGAGCTCCAGCACCGCGCCGCCGCCAAGTTCGGCGCGCGCGCTGACCGATTGTCGATAGTCCGTTCCAGGCCGCCAATCCGGCAAATACTGCCCCACTTCAGCCCTAGCGACAAGCAACCGCCCGATTCGCCCTTCCTGTAGTGCCTGCTGCAAAATGCCCAGTGAAGGAATGAAGCGGAGCGTGTAGCCCGGCATCAAAACCAAGCCGCGCGAGTCACATTCGGCGATCAATTCAGCCACACCGTCCAGTGTGTGTGATAAGGGTTTTTCCACCAGCAGATGAACGCCTTGGCGAGCAAGCGCCAGAGCGGCGGTGACATGCTCTGAAGCAGGCCCTGCAATGATGGCGCACTGCGGTGTTTCATCAGCGACATCCTGCAAGCAGGTCACGACGCGATCTGCCATTGCTGCATCGGGATGCACGGCCCCGGTACGGCTCACAACAACGATACGGGCATGCGGAAGCTCTTTGCGGACATTCGCCAGATGCCTGCGGCCAATGCTGCCGAGTCCGACGATCATCACAGTCATTTCAGCGCTGCTGCTCATGCTTCGAGTCGTGCTACTCTTTGATTCTGGCCAGAATCAGCTCGGCGAGAGCGAAATCATCCAGGCTGTCGATGTCCACGGAGCGCTCCTCCGGCATGATCCACGGGCGGGTGCCCGGCGGTTGAAACGCCTGGGTGCCGCGCAGCGATTCACTGCGGTTGAGATAAAGCGCACCATTGAGCTGGTAGGCAGGCGGCAAATCCTGCCGTCGCGGGTAGTTCACTCCATGCTCGATGATGGGCACCAGCAGTCCCTGATCATCGAGCGCATACGTCAGGAAAGGATGCGTCACGGCCTCGCACATGCCCACGACGGCCGGGCAGCCGCTGGTCGCCATGAGTTCAATCGCGCCATCGAGGTCCTGCGCCGTGCGCAACGGGCAGGTGGGCTGCAACAGCAGCAATGCGTCCGGCAGCTCGCCGCGCGCCTCCAGCCAGTCCAGCAGGTGTAGCATCACGCTCATGTGGGAGGCGTGGTCCGCCGCCAGCTCTGGCGGACGCATGAAGGGAATCTCCGCCCCATGCTGGCGGGCAATCTCGGCAAACTCAGCATCATCCGTGGAAAACAGCGTGCGAGAAACCCTTGTGGCGGCGAGCGAGGCCTCAATCGAATGCACGATCAAGGGCTTGCCTGCCAGCGGGCGGATATTTTTGCGCAGGATGCCCTTAGAACCGCCGCGCGCGGTGATGATGGAGATGACATTCATGACACACCAAAGATGGTGGAGATCATCTGCATGGACTCGATGGCGCTTGCCAGAGTGGGCGCGCGGGAAGCCTCACCGCGCATCGCCTTGATCACCTCCTCCGCCTGACGTTTGAATCCTGGTTTGAACGACTGGTCCGCAGGCGTGACCGGCACTTCGTTGGGTTTGCGCTCACCGGCATTGATGAATTTCGCCTGCTCCAGTGGCCGCAGTTCCCAGCGACGCGAAGGGGTGCAAACCGTCACCGCCCAGGGACCGGGACCATCCCAGGTGCCCTCATACAAACCGATGTCGCCACTGTCGAACTCGACCATGCCAAGAACCGTCCCTGGCGCTGCGGCATTCCATGGTGCCAGTGGCATGACCTTGGTCACCTCACCACGGCAGAGACTGCGCAGGTAGTCCATGGTATGAATGGAATTGGCATACATCCAACGCTGCACCACCTCCTCAGGATGACCGAGCACACGGGCCGTCTCCAACGACTGCTGGTCCTCCACCCGCACAAAGCGTTTCTCATCCCGCGAGCTGACATCCGCGATCACGGCCTCGGTGCTGCTGATGAAACGACGGTTCAGACCGACATAAATGACGCGGCCATGCTGCTGTGCCAGCGTTTGCAGATGAAGCGCCTCGGCAAGATCCTTCCCCGGTGGTTTCTCCATCAAAATCGTCCACGGCAGTACGAAAGCCGCCTCAGCCACCTCGCGGATCGACATCTCAGGCACGGCGAGGACCAGCAGGTCCGCCCGCGTCTTGTCATGCAGTTCGGCAATCGAGTCGCACACGAGCGGAATGCCGGTTTCAGTCGCCAGCGCCTCCGCCTTGGACCGCGTGCGGCTGTGGATGCCCGCCAGACTGACTCCAGGGATGTCGGCGAAGGCTTTGGCATGCTCACGGTTCATGCCACCGGCACCGATGAAGGCGACTTTGATATTGGTTTGGCTCATGCAGAATCAGGCCCAGGGATAAACGAGTGTTTCAGGCAGTTTTTCGTCGAGACGGACCACACGATGGCCTTCCTCGGCAGAAACATGCGCGGCCACCAGCGCGCGAACCGCCGCGAGGCCATCTTCGCCCGTGGGGTAGTTCTGGTCCGCCAGCAGTGCCTCCAGCACCCGCAGCGACGGCACCAGTGCATCAGCCGGCGGGATGTCACGCGCACCTTCCTCCCAGGGCATGCCGTAGCGTGTTGTTGGCATGTCACGGTGTTCAGCCTGACGCACGGTCCAGTTCATCTTCCCGCCAAGTTCATCGACGAATATCTGCCCGTGCCTTGCACCATACATGACACGGACGCCATGGCCTTGATCAGAACTGGCATCCAACATGAACCGAATACCCGCGGCCGTGACCAGCCGCACCGAGCCTGCGCGATCCTCAAACTGCGGTCCGCGCGGGTTGGGCACTTTTTCGGGTGAAAACCATGCCTGCACCTCAGCGGCGGCTGCTCCGGCGATATAACGGAACATCTCGAAATAATGCGAGCCGTTCATCGCGAGACCGAAATTTCCCGCTGTAACATGCACGCTGGTGACACCGCCAAACTGCGCGGAGTCCAGCATCTGCTTGGGCAGCATGTACTGGTCCATGAAACGCATCTGATGATTGATGCTGAGCCTAGTCCCCCGTGCCTTGCAAACTTCGATCATGCGCTGCGCATCAGCGAGGCTGGTGGCCATCGGTTTCTCACACAGGATGGCTTTGACTCCTGATTCAGCCGCCAGACAGGTCAGATCCGCATGCACTGGCGCTGTGGTGGCGATGATCAGCAACTCGGGCTTCGATTGAGCAATCAAGATTGTGGGATCGGCAAACAACCGGTCATCGCCCAACTGGGCCTTCTCCTTGGCTGCTGCCCGCGCCTGCTCAAACGGATCACAAACACCGACGACGTCGAGTTTGAGGGCCAGAAGATTGTCGAGGTGGCGGAGGCCCATGCGTCCCAGGCCGATGAGTGCTGCTTTCATGTCGCGGATGATTGTTTCGAGATGATGAGTTCGGAAAACAGAGCTAGCAGACGCTCGCCGCTGCCGCCATCGAGAATTCCCCAATCTGCGGCCACAGCGGCCTGCGCCAGCCTGACTTCCTCCCGATAACCTGCATCCGTGGTGATGCGCGACACCTCGCGGC
>Ga0209702_10000681_pt1 | contig 71024 bp, 116 predicted proteins | sample FRY01_FD_187210 | JGI IMG/M metagenome (GOLD analysis project Ga0209702, IMG submission 187210) | Freshwater microbial communities from Lake Fryxell liftoff mats and glacier meltwater in Antarctica - FRY-01 (SPAdes) (version 2) | ecosystem: Environmental > Aquatic > Freshwater > Ice > Glacier... | reverse complement strand
ACGAAAAGATTATCAACGAGTTTGCACTAATGCGTAACAAATGGTTAGGTTTACTAAAAGGACTCGATCAAAAACAATGGCAGATTACTAATGTTGTAAAACTTAGAGTTGCAGGAATGGAAGATGCCTCTTTATAATATTCTCATAGGATGCGATCAAGCATATTATGACCAATGGGCAGTTCTGTTACTGTCTAGTATACAGCGTCACAATCCTTGGATACAATTACATTGTCATATTGTAAACCCTACAAAAGATAATAAGTTAGATAATGTAGATATAACGTCTGAGCAAGTAAACTTTGTATCTGACGAGTCTAAAATATCATATTTACAGTGTGTAAGATTTTTAGCAGTTGCAGATAAATTTTCTAAAAACGAACGTGTAATCACGCTAGATGCAGACAGTATCTGTACTAGAGAAATGGAAAAAACTGCATTTGAAAAATTATTTAAAAAACAATATGTACTACAACATCATAAAGAAAACAGATGGCTAGCAGGATTTGTTACATTTAATGATAACGGATTTAGACAAGAATATGCATCGCAATTAAATTCGTTACCCTTTAACAAATGGAAATGGGGCAGAGATCAAACTATACTATCTCAATTAGCAGACACATTTAAGTTTAAAAAATTAGATCAGTCTTGGATGGCAATTGGTAAAAACAAAAATTCAAGTGCATTCCTAACTCTTAAGGGTGAACAAAAAACTAAAGATAAGTATTTAAAATGGTATAACAATTATACAACATGATTACAGTTTATTGGTCAAATAGATATCCTAACTTTGGAGACATTTTAACTCCTTTTGTATTAAATTATTATAATATAGCACATACTATGAGTTCAAATCCAGAGACTAGTGATGCAATGTGTATTGGGTCTATTATACAACGGTCGACTAATAATATGATTGTATTAGGAAGCGGAGTTATGCATAGTAAACATAAATTAAATCCAGATGCTGATTATAGATTTGTTCGTGGGCCATTAACAAGAGAAAAGATATTAAGTGCAGGCGGATTGTGTCCAAAAATATACGGAGATCCCGCATTACTACTGCCATTATTTTGTAATGAAAGTAAAAAAGAATACGATATTGGAATAGTTCCGCATTATGTAGATTATGATGAAATGAAGCTACAGTATCCAGAATACAATATTATTAATTTAAAAAATCATAATCCTTTAGAAGTTGCTAAAGAAATTACTAAATGTAGACAAATTATTTCTTCATCGTTGCATGGCATCATAGCAGCTCATGCATACGGTATTCCTGCTGCTTGGATTAAATTTTCTAATAAAGTAAAAGGAAATGATATAAAATTTAAAGATTATTTTGCATCGGTTAATGTTGATACACATATTACATCTATATTAGATAACGTAAAATTTAGCACTGGTATATTACCCGATTTAAATAAGATCGAAGAAAAGTTTAAGGAGTTACTATGAACTTAAAAGCAAAAGGATGTAGTACACCTGCACCTAATTTATTACAATTTAGATTATTAAAGTATGCATTAGAAGAATACAGTATTAATATTGAAAAATTAGATCCACTAGTTGATCATAGGAACGGTATTATAGATCTACAAGGAGTACAAATTGGGATTAAGTATCCTAAAGAATACTTAAATCATATATCATTATTAAATCATAAAAAACTATATGATTATTGCTTTGTAGGGCATTTTGAGTCTTTTGGCCGGCAACAGAGTTTAGAACCATTTATAGAAAAAAACAGTTATATTAAACATTCTACTGTCGGTAGGCAAAAAGAAAAATATGATTTTGATACACAATACTACCAAATAATTTGTAATTCTAAATTTGGTCTTGTTCCTAATCATGTTGATGCAAAGCGTCCTAAAAAATGGCAACACCCAAATGCATGGAGTTACAGATTTATAGAAACAATTATTTGTAATACAGTTCCAGTATTATTTTGCGAAAGTCCTCTAGGAAGTAATTGGATCAATGGATTTAAATTTTTATGGAACAACTCTAAATTTGATATTAACGACACTGAGTATCGAGATATAATTAAACATAATACTGCACTAGCAAATAGTCGCTATTTTCTTACACTTGACGAGCTCACTCAAATACAAAATTTATTGTAAACTGCATATATAAATATCTATATGAATAAAGTAGTATTAACCACCGGCGGATTTGATCCCAAGTCAGATAAATAAAACATACAGGAGACAGTATGTTTATTACAAACAAATATTCAAAGTGTTACTATCGCATTATTGAGAATAGGAAAACCAATCCTAGAGTAGGGTATGTTGAAAAACATCATATTATTCCAAAAAGCCTTGGCGGAAGTAACAAAAAAGAAAATATTGTTGCATTGACTGCTAGGGAGCACTTTATTTGCCATAGATTATTAGTAAAAATGACTATTGGAAAAGATAAGATGAAAATGTCATATGCTATTAGATGTTTAATCAATCAAGAAAACTCGTATCAACAACGATACAAGATTAGTTCTCGAACTTATAATGCTATAATCTCAAACACAAGAAATAATATTTCTAAATATCTAATTGGAGAAAATAATCCATATTATGGAAAAACTCATTCAGAAGAAGTAAAGGCCAAGATGCGAGCCAAAAGAGCACTTCAGATTATGCCAACCCGACCAGGCAAGATATATTCTGAAGAGACATTACAACGATGGAGAGAAGGAAATAAAAAACAATTTGAAGACCCAGCCCAAATTGAAATCCGGCGAACTACGTGTAATAAAATACAAGGAATGAAAATTTATCATAATTATCTAGGTGAAACAAAATATCATTATGAAAACACCCAGCCACCCGGTTGGTTTGTTGGACGTCCAACGAAGAAAGGAGGCGTAATATGAATATAGTTCTAGTTACAGGCGGCTTTTGATCCATTGCATTCTGGACATATTGCATACTTGCAGTATGCAAAGGCGCTAGGCGATATGTTGATTGTTGGCGTTAATAGCGATGCTTGGTTAATTCGTAAAAAAGGGCAACCTTTCATGCCAATTGTCGAACGGACTGCAATTGTACAGCAGTTGAAAATGGTAGATGGTGCAATATTATTCAATGATAATGACGATACTGCTATGGAAGCCATAAAGAATGTTCGTATGCTGTATCCCAATGACACAATTATATTTGCAAACGGTGGCGACCGTACTGCAATTAATATCCCCGAAATGACTGTACAAGACGAAAATCTAATCTTCAAATTTGGAGTTGGTGGCGAAAATAAAATGAATTCAAGTAGTTGGATTCTGCAGGAATGGAAAGCTCCAAAAACAGAACGCACGTGGGGATACTATCGAGTATTACATGAGGTGGATGGGTGTAAGGTAAAAGAGTTAACAGTTATGCCAGGACAATCGCTTAGTTTACAACGTCATGCACATCGGCACGAACTTTGGCATGTTACAAAAGGTAAATGTGCCGTTGACCAGTCTTTGAATGATAGTTTAAATTTATCTACTGTAGAGTTGGTAGTATCACAACAGATTGCTATCCCACAATACAGTTGGCATAGATTATATAACCCATATGATGAACCTTGTAAAATTGTAGAAATCCAATATGGAACTGTGTGTATAGAAGAAGACATTGAACGAATATGTTAAGAACCCTGCCTTAGGGACCGTGGGCGTAACGGTGAAGTGGGCTTGCTCACTTAGGCGTCCGGACAATTGTACTGCACCCCGTTAGTGTGCTCCGTATTAAGTAAGCGGAAATTATTAATATTATGAAAAAAATCAGTAGACACGGAAAAGACATTTACTTTGATAGAATTATTGCATTTGGTTGCTCATATACATCTGGGATGGAACTAGTAGATCACAAATATTATCCAGGAAATTTAGGAGCAGTCATCGTAGATGATATAAAACGAAATAATGCAGGCAACAAATATACAACGGGTCAAACCGCATTCTATTCTACGTTTAGTGATGTTCAATTTAGACAAATAGAGAACCATCAAAAAACAGTAAGTTGGGTAGCAACGCTTGCGCATAAGTTTGGTGTGCCATGTATTAACAATGGCCGTATCGGGTCGTCAATGCAAGAGATAGTATATGACATAGAACTTAATATTAGCAAAGGCAATATACGTGACACTGACCTGGTAATCGTCGGATGTACTTCAATGGACCGCTGGATGTATTTTAAAAACGGAATCCATTCTCAGTAAGATTTCACTTTCTGAAAAACTGGCCAGACGATGAATTGTTTAAAATGTTTACAATGCACATGGCAACGGACGAATTCTTAATATACAACTATTATAACAGTATTAAGTACTTAGATTTGCTATCAGATCGGTTATCTGGACGGCTACTGCAACAATATATGCACACGACAATGAATGACTACAATGATAGAATTAAATATGCAAGCAAAAATGAGTTAACGTCATTAATAAGTCTTAGTGCTGGTAGTTTTGAATCAATAATTGATGAAACTAAAACATTAATGTCAATGGCAGCTAATAATACTAGAGTACATGGATTTGGTCATCCCGACAAGGGGACTCACGACGCATTTGCACAGCATATATATGATAAACTAGTATGATGTTATACATAACGAGCAATATTACTATATAACAACGTAGTTTACTCGTAAGTTTTTCCAATAAAAATTCAAAACCGTGTCATACGGTACCCTAAGATAGGACGTGTCGGTTGTCCTATCTTCTTGACATTTGCTAAGTATTTTGCTATAATAACTTAATGAAAGTTATGATTGTCAATTATGGAACGTGCAGGATACCTGCCAAGTAGCCATGACGTTGACTTGCCATAGCATCGCGTCCCTTGCTTAATCTCACAACATTGAGTTACTAGACAATGCCATATTGTCGCTAGCATAAGGAGGCACTAATAAAAAGGAAAATGTTCATGAAAATGATCTATAAATTTATTTTGGATACATCAATGCTATCATTAGAACGGGTACTATTTAAAATTGTCATTGTAATAGTAATGGTGGCCCTTGCAGTATCAACAGCAATGGCTGAAATATCAAAGGAATTTGAAACGGTGCAGCTTATTGGCTACGCACCTGCATATGGAAATGAAACCACTGATCAACGGCTTCGTCGGCTATTGAGCACTAGCATTGAAGATAGTGGCGGTATGAAAACTGCAATAGCTGACAAGCAAGTACGGTGTTTAGCCGAGAATATTTACTTTGAGAGCAGGGGAGAGAGTTTGCTTGGACAGGTTGCAGTGGCGAAGGTAACGGTAAATAGACTTGATGAAGGATATGCAAGTACGATATGCGGAGTTGTAAAAGCTAAGGGACAGTTTTCATGGGTTGGCACTAATATTAGCAAGCCATTTGGAGATATGTGGGAACAGGCGGTTGGCATAGCATTGCTAATATTAAATGGCGATCATTACATTAAGGATCCAACCAATGGGGCAACGTATTTTCATGCAACGTATATTGTATTTCAACCGGGCTGGAGAAGAGTTAAATCTTCCGTGCTCAAAATTGGAAACCATGTGTTTTATCGAGTAAGACCAAAAGAGGCAAAATGAAAAAATTATATCAAGCTAGATTATTAGAAATACGCGGCACTGACACGCTTGACGTAGAACTAGATCTAGGTTTTAATGTATATACCCGTCAGAAAATTAGATTGTTTGGCGTGTCTTCGTGCGGGCAAGATGCAAACGTTCGGACAGTGCTGATTGAATTGTGCAAAGATGGATTTATAATCGAACCCATTATTACGAAACGTGCAAAGCTTGGCCGCGTATTAGGATGGGCGTACATCGCCAACGAAGCCGGCGAACCAGGATTAAATCTAAATGAAGCACTAGTAGAACAAGGACTCGCAACTAGTTTTCAAGTTGACGAAGAAGAGGACGAATGATGCATATATCAAATACAAAATACATGGCAGTGCTAATCCTGGCAACAGCATTGGCACTTAGTTCAACTGCGGCGTATTACTCCATAGTTGGACTAATGACAATCTTTGCAGCAATGCCCATATCAGTTGCAATCATGGGATCTATATTGGAGGTGGCAAAACTTGTTACTGCAAGTTGGCTGTATAACTATTGGGCGCGTATTCCAACATTTCTCAAAATTTATCTAAGTGGGGCAGTTGTTATTCTTATGGTGGTTACTAGTCTTGGTATCTTTGGTTATCTAAGTAAAGGCCATGCTGATCAAAACTTAATAAGTGGCGACGTGATTAGTAGAATTGCAGTGTATGATGAGAAACTAAAAACTGCCAAAGATAATATTGAAAGTAATCGCAAACAACTTAAACAAATGGATGAGGCGGTTGACCAAGTAATGGGGCGAAGCAAAGACGAGCGTGGAGCAGCAAGGTCAAATAATATCCGTAGGTCGCAGCAGCGTGATCGTACTGCTCTTGCAAAAGATATTGAAGCCAATCAAAAGATTATTGTTACAGTAAATGAGCAGGTCGCTCCTATACGTGCTGAACTACGAAAAGTTGAAGCCGACGTAGGACCAATCAAATATATCGCTAAGTTTATATATGGCGATAATCCTGATCAGAATCTTCTTGAGAAAGCAGTTACGGTTGTTATTATCTTATTGATTATAGTATTTGATCCGGTGGCAGTGTTGCTTGTTATTGCAGGTAGCATGACATGGCGGTGGTCTCATAACAAGATCATTGCAAGACCAAAACGAGAAGAAGAGCCGGCAGTGGAGGATGTTAAACTGGCAGCAACTATAGCGCCCTTGGTGCCAATATCTGTCTACGATGAGCAAGTACCGCAAACAGAGTCAATGGAAATTACCAACAAAGAATGGGATGCCGCGGTCAATGAACTCTCATTGGTGGAGAAGGAAGCGGTTGCAGACGAGGCGTTCCGACCAATAAGTAATGCTGAAGAAGTTATAGCGCCAACAAGTACCGTCAAAACAGTGACAGAAGAACTTACAAAGAGGAATAGGGGCCAAAGTTGGTTTTCAGCAGTGTTGCCAAAGAAAGATAATTAAAGGACTATTTTGAAAGATTCAAACGTATATGTGGTTAGTCCACCTACATTACACATTCCCGCAAGCGGACTAAGCATCTGCCTTGTTAGCAATGACAAAGCATGGCAAGATGAAGTAATTGAGATGGTCGAAGAAGGGGTACAATCCGATCAACTTACCTTTTATGCTAACGAATCTGGACACCCAGATCCCAAGGCATGGATCTGGTATTGGCATGTTGTTGATAATTGTCAGCTTGTTATTGTTGATATGTCAACATGCTCAGAGCATGAAATTCGCATGGCATTGGCGATGTGTAAATTAGAGCACCCAGTCGTCTTCTATGTAAAGCCCGGAAATGATGAGTTCATTACATTGCTACATGCAATTCAAATCCCGTCATTCTCTGACATAGCATCACTTAGCAATCTTTTGGAGTCTAGTTTTGGATAAAGTACAAAATCTTGTATGTAGTTTCTGTAATAAACACAGAGACGAAGTTGATGCGCTAATTGCCGGCGATAGCGCATATATATGCAATTCTTGCATCAACTTATGTTTAGAAGCATTGTCCACCAATAAAGGAACAGCACCTTCTACATTTGACGATGCTACTACTCCGTTGGAAATTAAGACATACCTTGACCGATTCATTATTGGGCAGCATATGGCTAAGCGTCAATTAAGTGTAGCTGTACGTAATCACTATAAACGACTTAGTCAAGGTAGCGACAACGATCTTATTAAGAAAAGTAATGTATTGTTAGTGGGACCATCTGGTAGCGGTAAGACTTTACTTGCCAAAAAGCTTGCCGAGAGAATCAACGTCCCGTTTGCAATGGCCGACGCTACTACATTAACTGAATCTGGGTATGTAGGTGATGACGTCGAAAGTGTCATCCACCGTTTACTGCAAAGTGCAGATGGTGATATTAAGAAGGCAGAGAGTGGTATCATCTACATTGACGAAATTGATAAGAAGGGTCGTAAGAGTGAAAGTGCCAGCATTAGCCGAGACGTAAGTGGCGAAGGCGTACAGCAGGCATTGTTAAAACTTATTGAAGGTACCGAATGTCGTGTCCCGGTTACTGGTGGAAGAAAACATCCAGCTGGTGCCACTAATGTAGTCAATACAAAGAATATCTTATTCATATTGGGCGGCGCATTCATTGGTCTTGACGAGCAAGTCAAGAAACGTATGACCGGTGGTATAAAGATTGGATTTGGTGCAGAGATTGGCACTGCCGATATAAAAACTGATCATTGGATTGCCAATGTAGAGCCCGAGGACTTTGTTAAATTTGGAATGATTCCTGAGTTTATGGGACGTATTCCAGTTATTGCTGCCCTTGATACATTACTTGCCGAAGACCTTGTTCGTATTATGTGTGAGCCCGAAGATAGCATTGAGAAAGAGTTTACAGCGATATTTAAGATGGATGGTGTTGAGTTAGAATTCACTCATGAAGCACGTATTGCTATTGCAGAGAAAAGTATTGCTAAGAAAACAGGCGCTCGTGGGTTGAGGAACATTATTGAAACAATTTTGTTGGATATTCAGTTTAATCTACCAGAATTAGCAGCAGAAGGGTTAAGTAAGTGTATAATTACTGCGACAACAGTGGAAGACCACTCGCCTGTCAAGGTGTTTACAAATATAACGGCAGCATAAAATACATGAGAGACAATCCAAATAAAAATACCCGAAAGAAGGGTACAATAGTAATAGTCCAAGATGGCAATTTAGAGAAAGCATTGCGCAAGTTTAAGAATAAAATTGAAGATAATGGGTTACTTGAGGAACTCAAGGAACGCGAGGCGTTTATTAAGCCAACTATGGCTCGAAAAGTTGCAAAAAGCAAAGCACGTTGCAGGTGGCTCAAACAAGTAGCGTCAAACGGTCTTGGAGCATTAAAAAGAATGTATTGACATTGCAACGTTTTTGTTGTACAATTAAGTGTCACTATATTATAGTGATTCCCAAACTAAATAGTATGTAACAACATGGAAGATATAATGACTACTGATACCGAAACAATTAAGAAAACCAACAACGTAATTGGTGTTAAAGAACCAGAGCGATTTCGCGTAGTGGTCCTAAATGATAATGCAACACCAATGGAATTTGTAATCGAACTGTTAAAAGTTATATTCCATCGCGACCAAGAAGCAGCGGTCCAAATTATGTTACAGGTTCATCAACAAGGCAAAGGCACTGCCGGAGTCTATAGTTACGAAGTTGCTGAACAAAAGGCAATGGAATCAACGCAGATTGCTCGAACGAATGGTCACCCATTGGGCGTAAGTGTTGAACTTGCAGGCTAATGCAATCAATGACATACCTCGTAAGCTAATTATTGATTTAGATGACACTTGCGTTGATACCGTTGGTGCATTAGTAAAATGGCTGCATAGTCTTAACAGGCTTAGCAATGCTACAAACACCCCGTTGTTGCTACGAGAGCACCTTGGAGCATGGCTTGGCGTACCAGAAGAACTTGCAGCCTTATGGAACCACGAATTTCTCTCAGAATCGTGGCAATGGGGTGCCACGTATCCAATACTAAACTCCCAAGCAGTGTTACCAAGCCTGCATAAACAAGGGTGGTACATTATTGGTTATAGCCGCGCTCATGGTGCTTTGCATCGTGCGATACTAAAACGTGCTAATCTTGAACTTGTTTTCCCAAACGTATTCCGAGATTTAGTAGTGGTTGATAAAACAACAAAACTATATCCATTGCTCAAAGAACACGAAAATGCAGTGTGTGTGACAGCCACCGAAGCAACTGCAAGGGCAAGTGCAAGTGCTGGACATGCAACATTTCTAATTGACCACCCGTGGAATAGGGACGTAGATGATCTGACTATTCGACGCTTCAATAATTGGGACGAAATTAATCAAGTATTGATGCTTATGCCTGTATAGGGTATTAAGCAAGCAGTTCAAGAAATTTGTTTAATAACTAAATAGAGCGTTCGCAATAACCAGGGGGATTTATGGCAAAGCTCCAGTTAAATACGCTTGTTAAGTATGCCGATAAACAAGGCAACAAGTCACCAACAGTTGTCACGGCTGATATGGTAATATCAATATACAATGCTGTTAACAATGCAGTTTTTAATGGGATGTTGACCATGCCAAAAATTGTCGTCCGCAGTTACACTAAACGTGGCATTTGGGGCGAATGCGAAGGATGGCAACGTGGTTCACGATGGGGCAAGCATTATACTGTAGTAATCCGCATAGAAAAACAATTTCCAAACATAAAGAAGCTAATCAGAGTCGTTGCTCACGAAATGGTACATCAATACGAATGGGATTATCAGGGTGTTATGACGCACGGAGCAACATTCTTTGCATGGGAAGAACGCCTTAAATCCAAAGGAATTAGACTAGCAGTCATTCAATAAACGTATAAATAATTGTATGAACAGTACCAATCTTATCTATGCACCTGATGTAGAATTAGACATAGAGTATATTAGAACATTAGTTTTCGACGAACAATTTAAATCGCAAGTGGGGTTGGCCCCACATCAACGTAGAGTAAAAGATGACCATTACATGACCTCTATTAGAGATCAGTTTCCATTCCTTAGCGAGTTATACAATATATATACTATTCATAGTGGCAAAGGTATTCCATTGCATATAGATGCAGCTAGAAATTGTGCCTTTAACATTCCTATAAGTGGAACAGAAGAGTCAGATACTATATTTTACAAGTTAGAAGACAATGTAGAGTTAGAATACGATGCAGCCCGTGTGTACAATTTAGTGCGATCTCCAGTGACTGAAATTTTTAGATTTGTGTTACTACATCCAACACTTATTAACAATTTAATTCCGCATGAAGTTATTAACCGCGGCATATCTAATAGAGTTATTCTTAGCTGGAGTGTTCAGCAGCAATATTCATTCGAACATGCGTGTGTGCTATTTGAAAGTAGTAAATGAACAACTACTACAGCAAACTTAATTTGGATATCAACATAGATATTGACTTTGAGCAGTACAAAACGTCAATTGTCCAGGCCCGCGTTCCCAATAGCATCATTGATGATGCTGCACATGCTACCCTTTTAAAGGAGTTTAATATTCAAATCCAATGGCTTGAAATGTTTTATCTAAAACCTTTTGCTAAACATCAAATTCACGTCGACGGTCACGAACTCAATGACAAGGCAAAACTTAACTACATTGCCGGCGGCCAAGGAAGTAATATGATATGGTACAGACCAAATAACGTTAACAACATTACATCGGGAATTAGCATGGCTAATACTAAATATCTTAGAATACCCGATAAGGATGCAATAGAAGCTGAAAGACAAGAGCTACACCATTTTAATATTGTAAATGTAGGTTGTTTACATACTGTTGAGAATGCCGACAAAGATAGGTATTGTTTGAGTATTGCTCTTAATGATGCTACTACTGCAGAACGGTTAACATACCCGGAATTACAAGAACGATTTAAATTGTTTATAATTACGGTATAAATAATGTTAGTAGATTAGAGAAATATTTTAGCACAATAGCAACCATACATCAAAATGGCGCAATCTGATCATTGAAAGTAATCAAAGAAGAATTAGAAAATCTAATATGACACTATTTAATAAATCAAATCCAAATGCAGTGCAAGGTGCCGGTGTAAGCGGCAGCAGAGTTGGTATAAACATTGAACGATGCCATACTATGCCTGGAGTGTTGGAATGTGAAATGGCATTGAGTCAAATTGGCAATTTTGAACCACTTGACTGGAAAATAGACGTACTAGGGTTAGAAGGGGTCATTAATCAAAAGTATTCAAACGATTGGGTTGATTATTTACCGCGCTCAGACCGTCCAAATAATCGTAAGTCTATGACACTTACTACCATCGAAGGATGGGATCATACTATTGCCCCAAGCATCCCCGAGGCAGCAAACAAACTTGGTCGTATCCCTGATGAGAAAGAATTTTGCAATCCGACACAATTATATCTTGATTGCGATATTCCGCCACCAGGTGGATTAATAAGCCTTAAAGGATTCCTTGACGAGTTTACTCCGTTAGGAAGATCATTCATTATTAACAGTAGCATCGGTGGCTATTTTGTCCCGCACCGCGACCATCCTGGTATGCCAAGGCCTTGCTTTAGGTTGGTGGCATTTCTTAAGAACTGCGGACCCATGGAGTACGATTGGCTGTTGGGCGCAGATCAAAAATTAAACATCGAACTTGGACGAGTATATTACGTCAACACCCGTATGACACACCGCACTATGTCGTGGGTAAACGACTCTTGGCATTTGATTTTAAATGTACCGTTTACTGTGGCAAATGTAGATAAAGTATTGAAGCATTTACAACATAGGCACTAATATGAGAATTACCGTTGGCAAGGACGATTACATAAAACAAATCGATATAACTTTGCCAGAGAATGTCGAACGAATTGGAGTAATGTTAAGTGGCGGCGCAGACTCTGCAATACTGTTATACCTCATTGCTCTTGAGCATAAGATGTCTAACAGTACTCAGACTATCACTCCCTTCACAGTTGCAAGAGCCGATGGCGCGTGGGATTACGTTAGCCCAATAGTTGATTGGATTAATACAAAACTTGATATAAATTTACCGCGGCCGATTAAAGTGGGCGATCCAACATTACATCACAGTCAGCAAAGCCGCAGCGGGCACCAAGACGCAATAACTTTGCATAATATGCAACATGTATTTTATGGTAGTCAAGCACATCCACCTGTACCTATGCCCGGCGAATACCCGCAGCGTCCATCTGTTGTTTATTTTCCAGGAACAACATGCCCATTTGCATTAGTTGACAAACGGCACACACTTAGCTTATACAAGACATTTAATGTTTGGCCGTTAATTGAATTAACACATTCGTGTACTGCACTAACTGTTGGACGTTGCAGCGAGTGTTATAACTGTAAAGAACGTGCCTGGGCGCTTGGGGCGCTTGTCTTTACTGACCCTGGCCAGAAGTAAAAATACTAAGGCCTAGTTTCTTCTCATACCCTTGCCGCGTAAATGCTGAACTTACATGCAACCTATTGCGAGGGAAGGTAATAGGGATGCCTGGTATCCATTGAAAATTTTTATCAACGCTTAGTCCCACAAAGTTACTTGGATTCAAATGAGGACAGTGATCAATTAGCAGGCCGTCGATAGTCTCGCCATCGTCTTTATTCCCTACATCCCTATAGTTGCCAACTACTATATTGTATTCACTTTGCACATTTGGTGTGCCACGCACGAAAAATGCTGCATCGCCGTCCCATGTTTGATTTAGAATTAGTAATCGCACATTTTCTGGCTTTGTAATTCCAATGGTGTTTGGCGTAAGGCTCAGAGGAAATACAAAGGTCTGCAACACATTGTCTGGGCCATCTTTGCCAGTATCAGCATGAATGCGATAACCAACACTCGTCTCGAAAAAGTTGCCGCCATTCTGTTTCCATGTTCCTTCTCCAAGAACACTGTCAATTATGGGCTTGACGATTTCCATAGCAGGACCAGTATCTAATCCGAAACTTCGTCCAGGATACGATTGAAACTCTTTATTATTTAAGAAGCAAGCAATGAGGTCCATTCGTTGCTGTAGGCCCAGTTCTGGTAATATTTGCGGCAGGATATTCATACAGTTATTTATGTTGTAAAGATACAACAGCCGAAGCTTGACAAGTGGCTCGTATGATGCTACAATAAACTATCACATGAATAGAAAATGATATGACCCCAGACGAAAGAAAAGCGTACCTGAAGGAAAACAAACTACCTATTGCTGCCGCCTGGGCATTGGTAGCGCATGCTGACCGCATAAATGAAGGGGTGTATATTAAGTTTCCGGAAATGAGTCAAGACACTGGACAGCCTATGAACCGTGCAAACCGAGCAATTATTACTGATGCAATTACAATGGGGTTACGAACGCTTACTAACAAGGATTACGAAGTAGGTGCAGCAATGGCTGACCACTTTCAATACATTGCATTCGATGCACTTGCTGGCACTATTAAGGAGTTTGACCAAAAGATTTTGAACTTTATAACAGCCGCCGAAGTTGATGACCAGGGAATGGTGTATATGGCATGTATGGGCTCTCGTTACCATCGCGAACTTATCAAGGAGGTCCGACAGGAATTGACACAAGGCTTATATACTACAAGTATGCATCAAGGAGTAGTAGGGCAGCACATTCGCATTAATGTTAAAACAATTGCAAAGTTTGCAGGCAAGGTGTTTACTGGCTCAGTAGTCCGAGCAACAGATGGTGCTAATCTGTATTTTTGGACCAGCTCGCAACTTGTTGATATGTGGCCAGACATGCCCGAAGAGTATCCAATTGTTGGCGTAGTCAAGGCCCATGGACATACTCTGCACGGTCTACACAATGTTGAGTATGACGGAATCAATATGCAAGGTCCAGCCGAAACCCGTCTAACAAGAGTGAAAATTGTAATGTAATATTGACAATTGCGTCTTTATGTAGTATAATGTATCAATATATAATTAAGGAATAACTATGTCAGGATATGCAGAGATGTACGAATGGGAGGATGGAAATCCCAACAAGGAAGATCGATTTGGATTAAGTGTAATCCTTCGTGGTGATAAGATTATCCCTATAACAAACTGGGCGCAATTTGTTGAACAGGACAATATTATAGGGGTTGTTGCAACTGACCACACGCTTGTTACATTAATAGGAAATATGGCAGCAGATGAATGGCACGGCAAGTATAAACGCGGCCATATTGGACAGTTATACTGGGAACCGCATACTATGGTCGAATGGATTGTGTCTGGATTTAGACACTGGTATTCTACTGATCAAATACCACCGGGCCTTATAGTTCCTAAAGATGCAGTATATTATGAAGTAGATCGCGATGGAAATCAATTGACAAGAAAGATACTAACCAACGAGTTCGATGATAATGCACCACCGTATAAACCACGGTGGGCTCGCAATGAATGGGGCATTGTAATTTTACTTGGGAGAGCGATTGTTAGGGATGACACTGTAGTAGGTAGATCGTGGATTAAGTTAAGAGATTTAGAAGGAACTACTGGTGGCGGCCAGGCAATAGCAGAATGGTTTATTCGATAAGGAATGGTATGTCAAAAGAAGATATGGCTGCAAAGATATTAATTGGTGGTATTAAAGAAATGCTTAAGGATAGCACTTATTGCTACGTAGCGTCTTCATCTGAATACAGTGACCTCCGAGACAAAGGAAAAGAATATGTCATCGCACTTGTAAATGCTGTCCTCCCGCTATTTGTTGACGCAGAAAAAGAAAGAATCCAAGAAGCAGCAGAGATACTAATGTTAAAGAAGCTAAGTACATAGAGAATATAAATGGGAAGAATTAAATGACAATTTTAGCACTAGACATTACTGGTACGCCAAGACAATGGATTTCGCACGATGATGCAATTTCCTATCACGCCCGCAAAGCAGTGGCATGGAGTCTTGGAGGTATTGTCGCTCGCTACCGCGGTGGAATCCAAATGGATGGCACGATGAGCTACCTTGAATCGCCAAGCATTATTGCAATTAAAGGTCACGGGTTCAATCCGTACAAGCATTCTACTGTTATCCTTACAAATAGGACATTGTTTGGACGGGACCGTAATATCTGTGCGTACTGTGGCGATCACCATGCAAATCACACTCAACTTAGCCGGGACCATATTGTGCCAACAAGTAAGGGTGGTGAGAACTCATTTGAAAATTGTGTTACAGCATGCCGCTCTTGCAACTCACGCAAATCGGATTTAACGCTAAAAGAAGCAAAGATGGAACTTCTGTACCTCCCTTATGCTCCTTCACATGCTGAAAATATGATCCTGCAGAATAGAAATATTTTGTCTGATCAAATGGACTTTTTGATGATTCGCGTTCCGAAACATAGTAGATTGGTTACATAACCCACACGCAGCATGAAACTAATAGTAACATCCCCTAATGGAAAAATTACCACTTACATTACCGTAGGCGAATATGAAATTGCTACTGGATTTAAGCAACGAAATATATACCATCTTGCAACAAAGTATCCAAATCAAATAATAAAACGAGGGCGATTTGTTGGGTACACATTTCATCTTGTTAAACCGGCCAGTTGACACTTGACACCTGGCGTATCATATGCTACAATATATCTATGTTCACTATTGAAAGATACAATGCTAAAAACATTTGTTAAAGGGTTGCGGCCGTACACTATATTTGACCCGCTGAATGCAGAGCACCGCAAGCTTTACTATAAGTTCTTAAAGACACACAGTTGGAAAAACTGCCCGTACCGATGGGTTATTGATGACGATAGTGTTGATCTTATGTATTCCATACAGCGAAAGCTATTGCCTTATTACATGAAGCGGGAATTTACAGATAAAAGTGCTACGACCGCTGTGCCCTTGTAATGGTAAAAACCGCCAATTATTAGTGTTGTAAAAATACAACAAAAACAGTTGACATATGGTCCTATTTGCAGTATAATTAATACTTAAACAGCAAATAGGATTTAGTATGAAAAACTGGACCGACTCCACTATTAATTGGCACCAACTGCCTGGAACTGAAGTTAAGCGTCTGCTTGCTACTTGGGGCAAGAATCCCGCAGAAATTGCAAAGTATGACAAGGCTCACGGCTTTGTTGCACTTGAATCAATAAAGCCCAAAATCAAAGTGACTCCACAAGTTGCTGCATTGCCAGGCGTTACTCCATTGGGTATCAAGCCGGTTGCTAAGAAAGCAGTTAAGCCTCCTAAAGCAATGGAGTTGAAAGTTGCAATTCGTGAAAAGCACAAAGGGGCAGATGGCGAAGTGAAATTCGTATTGCATCGTAATCTTTGGATTGGATTTTTTGGCGGCAAGGTTGTTGTAACCAAACGCTCAAAGGAACAGTGTTTGGAAGTGTTGCAAAAATACAACACTTAACATTGACAGTTGTTCCAATCTGCGTTATAATTAATACTTAAACAGCAAACGGAGATCGAAATGACACCAAATTATTCAATGTCCTCAGAATTTGGCAACGATGCAGTTCATGCAATTGTCCGCCAAGCTCGCATCCTTCACATGAATTGGCCCGAGGTTCACAGGGAACTTGTATCCCTTGCGCAACGGTTCCCCAATGACTTTGGAGAGGCTGACAGCGACTTCGTTCGCAAAGCTGTATATATCGATCTGGGGTTTAGCTCCAACTTCTACGCCGCCCCTACAACACCATTTTATTGCCAAGAACCAGTCGATTGACAGGTTATTATTTCTATAGTATAATTAACTTTTAACAGAAGGAACTGAAAATGAATACGCTCCAAGAAGTAAGCAACGGCATCATGCAAGCTAATTTCACCAATGATGAGCTTAACAAGCTCGCTGAGATTATCCAGTTTCGCAGGGGTTTGCTGGCCAAACTAAACAAGCGGACCTTTAGCATTGGTTCTAAAGTGAAATTCACTTCGACCCGCAGTGGCCTTACTATGTCAGGCAGCGTATCTAAAATCGCAATCAAGTTCATTACTGTTCTGACTCCAACTGGTAACTGGAAAGTACCGGCTAACATGCTGAGTGCCGCATAATATAAACAAAGCAAAGGAATATATAATGATACCGTTATATGAAATTTGGGTTGGCGTTGGTGAGCCAACTATGTCCCCTGGATTCAATGGGCGTTCACGCTGGACTCCAGCTTTGTATGGTGACTATAGTACGATGCAATTGCCGTTAGCATGGGCAAGGGACTATGTGTTTGGGCTATCAAAAAAACTCAAATGTCCAACTGAAGTGCGTTGTAAAAATCATAAAATAAAAGTATCGTTTGCGTATTCTGCATAACTAAGCATCAATAAGGAAAAATCATGCAACTATCTACAATCATCAAAATTGCTATCGCTGTCTTCGTGTTAGTTCTTGCTTTTTGGGGAACTATCGCCTACGTCGCAGTCCACTTTGTTACTAAATTCTGGTAGGAATACACAATAGACTTTGCTGCACTTATTACCCTTGCAATCGCTATTGGTGTCTATGTGGGATCGGCTCCCAATTGGATTTATGATTATTGGTGGCGGGCTATTGTTGATGTAAGTAATTGAGATTAAAATGACCAACTTGGAACTAGAAGAAATGTTTCGCTTGCAGGCGCGCCAGAAACTTGGTTTTGTGCAAGGACCTGTCCGCGACGAATTAATGGTTCTTGAAGAAAAGTACGCTATTCATCGTCAGGTAGTTGAAGAACAGCGCCAGTTGAATAATGACTATCATGCACCAGAAGCAGAGCGTGATACATTTGGTAGCCTGCTTGGTTCAATTGTACGCGGCGCCGCAGTTGGATATGCTGCTGCCAGAATTCTCAATTACGACCAGAAGGATAAAAAATGAACGCAGATCTCAACAGTATAATTTCAATTCTTGAGAACGGAATCAAGCTGCTCAAGGACAACGAATGTACCTTGCAGCAAGAAGCAAACATTTTTCGTGCTATAGGAAGTATAAGCACTGCCCGAGCCGAAAAGGTTCGTATAGAAATAACATTACGGGAAATAGTATGACATTGACATATATTGGATTATATTCATTCTTTGTAGGACTGCTATTTGGCGTGATCATTGGTTTGACATTTGCAGCATTGATTAAAATAGACAACAAGGAAAAGTATGAAGAAGATTAATTGGCAGACGTTTGAAGATCCTGCTTACTTTCCCGTGGTCGAAAGCGATGAAGCGTTCGAAGGATGGGATGATAAACTTGATGAAGTTGATGAGCAATACATGGGACTTAAGGAGCTTGTATGACTGCCGATGAAGACATTAGTAAGCTAACCAATACATTACCGGCGCACATTAAACGAGCAATGAAAAATCTACAGGAAGTTACCGACTTGCAAGAAGAAAACTTTGAGGCAATTGTAGAAGATACTGCATACTTAGATGCAATAAACGTCATTAATAAAATAAAGGAACTAAAATGAAAACGGCACGCCAACTCAACATTGAACATCTTGTACATGTTCGTGACTCCACCAAGTCATGGCAGCTTGGGACTCATTATGATACTGCCCCATTATTGGACGTTATGCATTTGTGGATTGCAAAGAAATATGATTTTGCCCCATTGCAATTGGTGATGAGCACGTGGGCAGGCGATGAATTTAGCCCGTATGTAAGCATGAATTCGTAATGTCAAACCTTATTGCCAGTGCAGTAAGCATAAATCCCGAGCTTATAAAGGTATTGGTTAGTGGTCAATATGGGCCAGGGATGCCTTGTGACGTACATTGGAATGGTAGTTCCCGGGAGTTTATATTGGAAGAAGTAAATGACAACAAATTATAGCGAAACATGTACCGTAGTTGCGGTGGCAAGTAAGAAGTTTATCGAGGGCGTAGTGATGGACTTTCATGACAAGCGTAATCTTACTGTGGTGCTAAACAAGTCAGTTAAACTTCTGATGGCGTGGAACGGCCGTGTTTATGAAGGCCGCAATGCTGGATTGGACTTTGAGAGCTACGGCCCAAAAGTAATATCAAAATATTAACATGACTACACATACAAAAATTATCGAGGACACAAGGGACGGTAATAATACAAACCGCATTATATATTATATCAACTCTACCCATTTGCGTTCTTATTTTGGGACACCAGAAGCCTTTTTAAGCAGCGATGGATTTAAAAAGAGGCAGATGTGCGACTTTATTATCAAAAATAGCGAATTTATTAAGAATCGTCAGCTGCCCGAAACTCTAATAGATGCTGCATTAAAGTCAGGTAACGAAGCGGCATTGCGTGAGAAATATCAAACTCTAAATGATTCATATATAGAATATCAATCACTTCTAACATTATTAAAGGAATAACATGTTTACATTTACAGATGAAGATCTTACAGCACGGCGAGCAAAGCTAAATGATGAATTAGGTAATAAAATTTGCATCATCGAATTTGTCAAGGTCAATGGAGAACTCCGCGAAATGCCCTGCACCCTTGATACTGCATACTTGCCCCCAGTTGCATTAAATGAGCATCACTCTACAAAGTTGTTTAAGCCTGAAGTGATGAGTGTGTGGTGTACCAATGCTGAAGGCTGGAGAAGCTTCCGTGTTGAAAACGTAATTTCTATTCGTACTAAGGATTAATATGTTTGATATGTCTACAGGTGACCTCCTACTTGCATTGGTTATTTTCTGGATTGCGTTCAAAGTTATCATTACAATGATACATAGATATCTAACACGTAGACTTTCAAAAATGAAAGACTTTATTAAACGATCATTTATATCATTGACAATTGAAAAACATGACGGCATGCTCTTTGTATATGACGCAGTTACTAGCGAGTTTGTATGTATGGGCAAAACGCTTGAAGAACTTGGGACTGCATTTAGACTACGCCATCCAACACTAAAAGGTATTTTTATTAAGGACGGAAACAAAGGTGTAATATGAAAGCATATATTGCATTTCCACTCCTTGATATCAATGGGCTTCAACTACTACTAATCAAAACAGAAGATAGTTGCGAAATATCAATTTTTAATGAACATACTAACAACACTATACTGCGACTGGTGCCAGCAACTCTTGCAAATCTCGAACGTGCAATAAGTATCCTTAAAGGCGAATCTTCAGGAGATTATTGATGTCAACACAATGGATTGTACTGTTTGATGACAATGGATTTGATACAATAATCCCATGGTCAGACATCGCAGAGGAAGGGATGCTACAGGTTCTTAGCGGAGCAGAATCAGCAAAATGGCATGGAAACTCGCTTGTCAATAACTTGCTAATACGGGCAAGATTTAATACTCAACGCAATGCAGAGGTCTGGGGATTTAATACTGCTGAAGATATTGATGTTGAGTTAATGAATTCATCGTGTGATAAGAATTCAAAAAATATGAAAAAGCTAATACGAAAGCACGGTGAGAAATTATTTTGACGACTTAATTATGTTTACCAACTCAGGGCTTTGCAGCACCTCAGTATGTCCATAGTGCAAAACTATTTCAAGCGTTGGATTCTTTAGGTCGCGTTGGCTTTCAACTGTTACTACACCGTCATTGGCATCAACACCCCATATGTCAAATCCGTGTGTAGTAACAACATTTGTCCATGGGCACGGTGGCGCAATTCGACGAGGTTGCGTAGTCCATTTCTCTGTCCTGCTTAACATAGTAAGCCACGGAGATGTCATATTGAACAATCTCCAGAAACTAACTGACTTAGAGCCACCCCATGGTGTCCCGATAGAAATAGCAGCAGTTACTAAACCTGGGTTTCTTTTAGCAAGATGCCATGCATAGAGGCCTCCCATGCTGTGGCCGACAACGACACATGGTTCGGTAATAAGTTTATCCATGGCTTTAAGGTTATCTTCTGGCTCAATTGTCATACCCCACGATATACGTTCGTGATTCTCAAGATGGTGACCTACCCAATTCCATGACATATTGGACGCATTGGCGCCATGTATGAGAAACTTTTTCATTGACAACTCCTTATATTAATGCTATACTTATTCATTATGAAACCAAAAATAATTAAAGCTCACATGGAAGTTGCAGAAATATATGCAAAGCTATCGTCTGCCAAACGATTGCAAGTAGGTGCTATCCTGGTCAAAGAGGACCGTATCATCTCAATCGGCTACAATGGCATGCCAAGCGGTTGGGATAATAACTGCGAAGATAAAGCGTATATGGATCCGGGTGCAGGTGGATGGCTTGGTGCCGAGGAGATTTATGCGCGGTGGCCACTTACTGAAACCGTGGTAGTTGCAGGGGAAAACGAGAGCTGTGAGATACTTCGCCGGTATTGTTTGAAAACCAAACCCGAGGTCCTCCACGCGGTGGCCAACGCCTTGGCAAATGTTGCACGAAGTACTGAATCAAGCGAAGGGGCGGTGTTGTTTGTAACCCATGCTCCGTGTATTGAATGCGCAAAAATGATCTACCAAAGTGGTATTACGCAAGTATTTTACCGTGACAACTATCGTAGTGACGCGGGTCTTGCCTTTCTTAGACAAGCAGGCGTTACTATAAATAAATTAGAAATCGATTGACATAGAGACAACTATAGTGTATAATATTATTATAAGGAGTATATTACGATGGCAAGTCACAGCAGATATTGGTCCTGCTCAAAGTTCGGCGATTGGGTCCGCGGCACTGCTAAACTGAAGGCAGGCACCTCTGAAGAATGGGACAACTGGAATACTCTGGCTCAAATGAAACACAGCTTTCGCTTCTGGATGGCCGAAGAAGCACTGGGTCACATTCAAGATTTTGTTACATGGCCCGTCAGGAGCATATATGCCGTCAAGTACTACATCAACAATCGTTGGGTCACTCGTACTCACTGCCTTACTGCTTCTCGCGTTGATATTAAACCCGGCGATTGGAGCGATGTTGGCAACAGGTTTCTTCCCTGCCTCTTCAACGAGCTTGTGGACTTTGTGGAAGTAGAACTGGCATGGTGGAACATTGCATGGTCTGAAGAAGGACGTAAAAAATATAATGCTCCGTTCTATGCAACCGGTTGGTTTCGTTGGCGTGTATGGCGCTGCAAACAAGCAGGTATCGATAACCTAGATTGGCAACGCAATCTTAAAGTTGATGATAGCTATGGCATGGATTTAAGTCACAAAGACTTTGGTAAGCCAACTCCACAGGCTGTTAAGGCACAGGAAATCTTAGATTTGTACACCTGGTGGACCGAGGTTTATCGCAAGCGTCCCGATCCTTATGAAGCCAGTGGCTGGGGTGCATCGTGTGAGGCACAGCGTATTGCTAATGGCGGCAAGCTTAGTTTCAACCCACCAAAGGATCCGGTGCTTAAGAAAGCTACTGACAAAGCACATAAGCTGTTGACTAAGATAGAAGCAGATTATGAAAAAGAAGATGAAGAAATGCTTATACGACTTATAAAAGTTAGACATGGCCTTTGGACCTAAGAAAAATTATGACCCTCCCAGATGAACGCTACAGGGCTCTATTAGAGGGCATGAAGTTAATACAAGACCTATCATCTCCAAGCGTTACCCCGCGTGTACCAAAGGATGTCCGCGAACGGGTTAGGTGGGTACTGCGACATTATCCAAGTGCATATGACATGCGTCAAATTGCGGTCCAGGCGACTGACATATTGTCAACCACAGGATTTAACGGTAAGGAAATAGAATGACTACAGTCACGCTAATAGAAGATTTGGAAACAGGTGATCTTATCCTACCATTCCCTGAAGGTTTTACTGATAGTTTTGGATGGGAAATTGGTGACACACTGCTATGGAATGTGCAGGAAGATGGAACAATCATCCTCACAAAGAAAACAGAAACACAGGAGAAACTTATGCTTACGTTAGAACGCCTCAAAGAGATCATCGACCAAAACTTTGGGACACCATTCCTCGAAGAAGGATTAGTCACAGCAAGCTTGGATAACGAAGATGGTGAGAAAACATTGTCGATTACAATTGGGCGGCGCGATGTTCAAATTAACGAAGCCGGCGAAGTGGTTGGCTCGGGCACAATGTTGGGATAACTTATGAACAAAGTATTTAACTTTGCTAATCCAGGTAATCAAATCATGGTTGATTTGGAGACACTTGGCACAAAACCAAACAGTTTAATGCTGACGATTGGGGCTATACGATTTAATCCGTGGGCTGATGATACTAATAACCCCATGGAAAAGATGGACACATTCTACCGCCGCGTAAGCTTTGAAAGTTTTGAAGGGCTTGATCATATTATTGATGATGCCACACTTGAATGGTGGAGCAAGCAAGCCGAAGAAGTTCGCGCAGAAGCGTTCAACGAAAAAGATAGGCACGACATTAGGGATGTGCTTAAGGACTTTCACAAATGGTGCGGTGGAGTTGATTCTATGTGGGCAAATGGAACAGGATTTGACTTGGGTATTCTGGAACACTTCTCACGTGAATTGAAGCGTGGTGTAGCGTGGTCTTATTGGCAGGCCCGTGACGCCCGTACATTAATGGCACTGGTTGATATTGAGAAGCAGAAAGGTGGCGCTCACCATGCGCTGCAAGACTGCTATAATCAATTAGTTGGCGTGCAGCAGGCATTTAGTAAATTAAGGATTTTGACGCTGAGAGGCTAATTCAGCATGTTGACGTTTTTTTGTAGCACTAATTTTGGCCTTAGTTTCTACTGAATGTGTTTTTCCGAACATGTGATTATTTTCCCCTAACATATCTGTACTCTTAGTAGCCTTATATTCATCAGATCGAGTACGCCCACGGTTTTTGTCGCCAATTTTAACCCTTGTTTCACTGGAACAAATATGTCCAGTTTGTGCAACACTCATTTTATCTTTGGATTCTTCCGAATGTGTTTTTCCGAACATGCCTTGTGTATATAACTCGCCGCGCACCAGCCGATATTTTTCCTTTTGTTCTTCTGTGCGTCTCTGCCCAAGATTTGCCTTTGAAATCTTTGCCTTTGATTTGGTAGAATGAACCCTACCTATATTAGCAGCAGTGGACTTGGCAATTGATCCAACTGAACGAATATACCCACTTACTCCTTCTCCGCCATCTGTCCGATTGAGCAGAATACCACCAAGATCCTTTCTGCCATACCAACAAATCATTCTGCGTTCGATTGCAAATGCTCCAATTTCAGTTAAATTGGTTTCAAGAAGTACGATATGTGATTTATCGTTTGGGACAGGTGCATTTCTATGTTTATTCCATGCCCTTTGGTCCTTTCCTTTACCGATATAGTAAGGTGTACCAGCTTTTGCAGTTTTTGAATCTTTACTTCGTAAATAAGCGTAAACATAGAAAATCGCTGTATAAATAGTTTTGTTGGTCATATAATCCTTAATCTGGTTGACTAATGACAGCGGGTATTTCCGTACCGCGGCTGTCACCACTTCTATTTAGCCGAATCGACACGTAGGTATTGACATTTCCTTAATGTTATTGTATAATAAATTATTGTATAATAAACTTGGCATTAACGAGTTATCAGGTCGTTAACATCTGTATAAATAACAACAGCGGACTTAGGCATTCATCCCGCTTTAGAAACTCTGCATGTCATTGCTAATCAAACAGGAGATAACAATGGCAAACAAATATTTTAGTACTAAAACATACAAACAACTGGGACCAGTCGCATATCGACAATGGCGTGCAGACTCACATTGTAACAAAATTCACGGTTACGCCATGTCATTCCATTTTGAATTTGAATCAGACACACTAGATGCCCGTAACTGGGTAACTGATTTTGGTGGGCTGAAACCTCTTAAAGAATTCTTAGAAGATAAATTTGATCATTGTTTATTATTGGCCACAAATGACCCGCTGTATGCAGAAATTAAAAATTTACAGACACTTGGCCTAGCAAAGATTACAGAAGTAGAGAAAACTGGATGCGAGGGCATCGCAGATTTCCTTTATAAGTATATTAACGGCATATTCCTTCCAAACTGCGGGTCGTCTGAAGCAGCAAGGGTTTGGTGCACAAGAGTTGAAGTTCGTGAAACCGATAACAACATGGCTGGTAGGCAAGGACATAGAGACGATAACGAGGATCTTTTTGCGGATTACTGATAACTACAGGTATATGTTGCGTATGACAGAAAATATAGAAACTGATGCCATGGAAGTTTTCAAATAAAGGATTAGGCATGACGATAGTGAACAGTGACAGTGTATGGGTCAGCCCAAGCCACAGATAGTTCCGTGTGATACACGTGAGTGAGCTGCAAGGACGTGTGTGGATTCATTATCGAGAAGAATCTAAAGATAGGTCAGCTGCTGTTGAATGTAGAGAATACCGTTGTTATCTTGAAAGTTTTATAGAGCGATTTACTGAAGTAAACAATGATTATTATTACATATAAGCGAAGAAATGAAACAACTTGACATAAGAGACTTTAAGAAATCATATAGTTTTTCAACTGATTTAAAACCGAAAACAGTATGGTCAACGGTTTATGCTTGTAAGCCACTTAATCCGTTTTGTGAAGCAGGAATCCCACATGACATTCTTAACAAAGTGGAAGAGTTGTCATTTGGCTGGACCGGGTGGGCATTTTCTGCAAACGGCGATGCCTGTTTTTTGTTTGAGAATGAAAATGACGCAATGTTTGCAAGTATAGTCATAGGAGAACAGAGTGTCAATTAAAACGTTTCTTGGCATAGAAATTGATAATACAATTGCAACAATTAGTGAACCTTTGATTGTTTCTTTACGCCACAATCCTGCCAAGTTATCACTGCTAACAAAAAAGCAAGTTATTGCATACGCCCATGTTCATGATATTACCATAAATACTCGCGATAAGAAGGAAGAGATAATTAACATTATAACAAGGAGTTAATATATGATTAACATTACAGAATCAGCAGTTACAAAGATTAAAAGCATTTTTGCAGAAGATGATACATTGAGTAGCATGTCCCTAAGAATATTTGTGCAAGGTGGTGGGTGTTCTGGTATGTCATATGGCTTTTCGTTTGATGAAGAAACGAACGAAGACGACTTTACATTTGACAAAGAAGGTGTTAAAGTAGTAGTAGATTCAATGAGTATGCAATACCTGCGTGATTCAGAAATTTCCTATAAGGATGACTTAAACGGCTCTAGTTTTGCAATTAACAATCCTTCAGCAACATCTAGTTGCGGGTGTGGATCAAGCTTTTCGGTATAACTTAAATTATGGATGCAAATTATCTAACTATGACTTTTGATCAATTGATGGAACGGCAATCGTTTATCAGTAAGAAATATACGGCTGCATATAATGCCGGAAGCAATCAAGAAGCTATGAATCAAATGCTATCTCATTTAGAATCGATTAGAAGCGCAATGTTTGAAATTGGATATAAGCAGAGATTTACAGCAGAAAAAGGTGATAATGACCCATTTAAAGATAGTATATGCCCGTGACAATGTTATCTGAGTCAGATCTTGTTGAGTTATTATACCAGAATAAGGGCGGCATACTAACTATCAATGACTCGTTGTTAGACGATTATATATTAGGGTGTTATGAGATTGGACAAGACCCAATATTTGTAGCAAAGCCATTGCATAATACAGTAGACGAAGCATTACAACAATGGAATGTTCCGTCTGATATACTGGCGTTAGATTTAGATATATACTTTACAGAGAAGGTAACTACATTAGATGAAACGATGCGTGTAGTTGAAGAATTAGTATTGTATCGCGAACGTAAGATGGAACCAATGTTGCGTTTTATGATTTATTTGGTTAGAGTAATGCGAGAAAATAACATAGTGTGGGGGGTAGGACGGGGATCAAGTGTATCTTCATATCTGTTGTTTTTGATAGGACTACACTCAGTTGATGCTGTTAAATATAATTTAGATATAAGGGAATTTATAAGATGAGTGCAAATTCAAAGTACAAAACTTATGCTGGGCGCGAGTTTAATATGGGCGCGTTTGCAGATAAAAATGGCGACACAAAGGCAGTTGGCAATTCTTCAATGAACGGCCGCGGCGATGTCGTTGATGCTTATGGAAAGGTAACCATTCCAAACCAAACTATTAGTCGAGCTAATTCTGCATTGCAGAATAAAGGTGTGCAACAAGTTAGTCTGAAAGCCGACGAAACTATAGTTGGACCAGCAGCGTCGACACCTACCGGTCCAACTATAGTTAGTAGCAGACCATCTGCAGATGGCTTGAGCACCGAAGTTGAATATAGCGACGGCAGCATCCAAATTATCGAACTACCTACACTAAACACATAATGCAAACTATTAAACCTTTACCAAAGAAGATCCTTGCTACTCTGCTTGGCATGGATGAGCGCGTGACAAAAGCTGGCATTATTATCGCTGGAGAGAACGGCAAAGAACGCGGCATCCGTCCACGCTGGGCTAAAATTCAAATGGTCGGCGAGAAAATTGATTGGGTTACTCCTGGCCAGTATGTACTGGTTGCACATGGTCGATGGTCGAACCAAACCACCATTGAACACAATGGCAAGGATCTTAAATTGGTGCTGCTTGACAATGATGAAATCCTTGCAGTGCAAGATGAAGCACCGTTTGATGACTTTATTGGCAGGAATACAAGTACTGCACCGGATAGTATTGACCCATCGGAATTTTTGCGACCAATATTACAATAAGAGAATAACGATGGTATTCAGGCGGGTAAGTTATAGTTCAGTAACAATATCTTGGACAGATATTGCAGATTTAGTTAGACAACTTAACTCGCTTAATGCCACAGGATATTGAAGGTACGTCCATGTACACCAGAGGCAACTGATACAAACAATTGGTCCTTGGTATACTTTGAATACAATATAAGCTAACAATGAGAATCACATACGCACAAAATCCTCTTCGGACTACTGTTGAACTTGATGGGCAAGAGAAGAAGGAACTGTGGTACAAAATTAAGCTTAAAGAATACGAAGATATTATTTTCGAGGCGCATTTTTACCTTGGCGAAAAGTATTTTGACGTTAAACGGGTTCGTAGAATTGTAAAGCCCAACGAAGTAAACTTTGTTGACAACCGCGTCAACGAGCTATTCGAATGCTATATTTCTGAGTTGATGAATAGGCACGCCGGAGATTGCACATGTATTCCATGTTCTTGTGAGAAATGTCATGTAGAAGGAATGTTGGGCATTGATACTATCAAGGGGCTTGATAAGCACGCTGCATATAATATCAACCTGGCTTTTGGTGATAATAGTAAACGAACACTTGATGAAGCAATTGAACACCTTGCTGCTAACGTAGTACCAACAAAAAGCATAGAGTGGGAACGCCACACCCAAGAAGAATTTGACTCATATTTACCGGGGTGGGCTGCAGATAGTAATCGAGCCCTTGAATGGTTAACTAAGTATCGCAACACACATTTTACAGAATTCAAATGGAGAACATAGCAATGAATATTCAAACTAAAGATACAAGCAAAGGCCACTTTTATGTAAGCCTTGCCAAGAGTGCAATCAGAATTATTGCAGGCGTAGCATTAATTGGCGGTAGTCTTGTTACTGCTGGTGTACTGTTCATTATCGCTGAGGTCCTTGGAGTAATCGAAGAGGTGGTTTGAACAACAAGCTATTGACAATTGTCCTGGAATAATGTTATACTGCATACTAACATCAGAAGAGGAAGTAAATGTCAATTAAACCATTATGGGTAGAGTTGTATCGGCCTGCAACAGTAAGCGATTATGTTTGGATAAACAAAGAACAAGAAAATACGATTAAGACTTGGATTAAGGATCAATATATCCCACACCTCCTGCTGTCGGGTTCGGCAGGCACTGGAAAAACTACACTGGCCAAAATATTAGTCAACGAACTTGCTATTGATCCAGGGGACTTTATGCACCTAAACGCCTCACGTGATAACGGGGTTGATATTTTACGCAATAAGATAACCAATTTCTGCAGCACGATGCCAATGGGAAAGTTCAAAGTTGTACTACTTGACGAGTCAGATTTTATATCGCCACCTGCACAAGCAATTCTACGAGGGATGCTTGAACAGTACAGTGATGGTGTACGCTTTATACTAACTTGCAACTATCCAAACAAAATCATTCCAGCATTGCATTCTCGGCTGCAAACAATGGCATTTAAGAATGTCGACCAAACTGAATTCACTGCCCGCTTGGCCACTATCCTTATTACTGAAAATATTGATTTTGATCTAGCAACTCTTGACATGTATGTGAAGGCGTGCTATCCAGATTTACGGAAGGCAATTAATACGATACAGATGCGCAGTGCGTCGGGCAAGTTGGAAGCTGTAAAAGCTGATGACGCTGAAAGTGACTACAAACTCGCTATGGTTGACTTGTTTCATAAAGGACGTTATCGCGAAGCTCGCGATTTGATTATTAAACAAATCACATTAGAGGAATATGAAGATATGTTCCGCTTTATGTATCGCAACCTTGACCTTTGGGGCCTTGATAGTGACATACAAGATCAAGCATTGTTGTTAATCCGCAAAGGGCTAGTGAACCATTCCCTATGTGCAGATGCCGAGATCAATTTGAGTGCAACTCTTTGTGAATTGGAAATATTAGCCCGTGGATAAAGTACTTTTGACAGATTGCGACGGCGTAATTTTGGATTGGGAAGCTAAGTTTAAAACCTTTGCAATTCGTCTTGGTCATACATTTGATGACAGGTATATGAATGAATACAGCCTTGGCAAACAATTGGGACTCACCCATGCAGCTAGCCTTGAATTAATTTCCAAATTTAATGCATCTTCTGACTTTGAATCGTTGTCTCCGTGGAGAGACAGTGTAGAAGGTATACGTAAATTCAAAGATGCAGGTTATAAGATTATCGCAATAACTACCGCTGGTTCCCATCCATGGACATGTGGCTTACGTAGACGAAATTTGGATAATGTATTTGGTGCCGATGCAATAAACGAACTGTACGTATTGGGCATACATCATGACAAGGGTGAACAGTTAATGCACTATAAGGATAGTGGATATTTTTGGATTGAGGATAAACCAAGTAACTCAGAACTTGCCTACAAATACGGGTTACGCCCATTGCTTATGAATAACCCGCATAACACCTCATATAATGGAATCGTTCCACGTGTGCAAACGTGGAACGACATCTATAAGATTGTTACTTTAGAGAATTAGCATTCTTCGTACAGGTCAAGGACCTCGGATACAATTGGATCTCGCTCAACATGGCGTTTATCAAACAGAGTATATACAATACCATCGCGTTCTGAGTTCTGCAACCTAGTAAGCAGATTAACCAGCCCGTTTTGATCACCGTATCTATCAGTTTGGCGCGTGTCGCCAGTGAGCAGAATCCTAGAGTTTGTTGATATACGTGTAAGTAACATTAACATCTGATTAGGGGTTGCATTTTGCATTTCATCTGCAATTATAATTGCATTCCGGAATGATCTTCCACGCATGAAACTTAGAGGAGACACTTCAATAACGCCGTCTGCAAGCATTTTTGCAATGGCATATTTTGTATAGTGTTCTTCGAATATGTCCATCAACGGTCGTACCCATGGAGCAAGTTTTTCGTTAAGGTCGCCAGGTAAAAACCCCACTTGCTCGTTCTCTACCTCAACCATTGGGCGGGTAATTATAATTTTTGAGGTGGATCCTTCCCTTAGGAATTTAATTGCTGCTAATGTTGCCATATAGCTTTTGCCAGTTCCGGCGCTGCCCGATGCAATAACAATTCGGTTATTCTCGTCCATTAATTGATCTAAATATTGCTCCTGGGCATCATTACGAGGATAGATATCAACTCGTTTGGTAAATTTTGAAGGTCTTTCTGGTTCACGAAAGGTATTAAGGTCTATTACTTCATTACCTTGATTTGCAAAACGTGTGCTGCGAGCACTTCTACGCGTCGCATCTAGTCTACTTTTAGGCTTATTCTTCATTCAGACTCCGGTTTTTACATTGACGGGTGGTTATGATTATCTTAAATTTAGTGTCACCCGTTTGCGGGTTTTAGTGCATTGCTGCACCAAAATTATTTACCTATATCTGTTAACCGGGCGTGGTTATGGCAACAAACTGCTAAATAAGAGTACGATGCCAAAACAAAACTCTATCTATAAGAATCTCGATTCAATTCACAATTCTTCTAACGTTATTGACACGCTATGCGAGATTGACCGTATTTTTGATCGTATGGATGTGTATGCATATGACAATTGGTTATATGGTGAAATTGTTGACGGCCCATTTATTGAGCGTCATTGGGTCGAACTAACGTTAATGTATCCAAACAAAATGATGCCTGATCCTGACGCTGCTATGCGTCTGATTAAGAGCGGGTGTAAGGTGAAGATGGGCAAGGATAAGTTCGAGACTTTTGTAAAAGTTAAAGGACCTAACGATATTATCATTACCAAGGAAGGCGATCATATTCCTCGAATTGAATACAAGTCCGTATGGCTTGTAAATATCAGAATGCCAAAACAATTATTAAATATCACTGAGGATTTGAAGGATGCAGAGGACATTGATGCAGATTCAGTAGAAACTGCGTATGATGAGGAACTCAACACTTTAGACCCACTGCAAGACGATAAAGTACAGGCCTAAGATTTTTTGCGACTTGCATAGGCATCTCGCATCTTTTGTTTGGTCTCATCTGTGTGAGTTCTGCCTTTACCTGCTTTGGCAGTAATAGAGTCATGTTTTCGTATGTAAGCATAAACATAGAAAGTGGCTGCATAAATAGTTTCGTTGGTCATATAATCCTTTAATCTGGGTTGACTAATGACAGCGGGTGGCTCAATACCGCGGCTGTCACCTATTCTATTTAGTCAAACACGAGCTCGATTTTACCATAATATGGGACGAAACATTGACATTAAATCTGGTTTATTATATAATACTACTGAGTTTGCTAAATATCACATGAACCACCCTAAAGTAAAAAAGTACATTCTAAGAGAAAATCTTCGGTCTGGTGATCTGCGTGATATGATCGACGAATTAATTGAGATCGACCGTTATAAGTCTAAAATGGACACTGACGCAGATACTGTCGTAGTGGCATTTAAGGCTGCTTCGCAGGATGCTGCAACTGATCTAGGTGCATACTTAGAGTGGTCAATTAACTCCATAGACGATGTAGAGGTAAGTGATGCAAGTGATCCTGATGGTAAGTTCCACGTGTACATTGAATTGCAAAGGGCTGCAGGGCTATGTCAGAAAATCATTGATATCGTTAATGATATAAGCAAAACAACCGACAAACAAGAATGGAAATTTATTGGCATGGACGGTGAACGTGCTGATTTAAATATTGGAGAACTAACTGCGGTTGTTATACAAGATCCGAAAATTTATGCACTCCCCCCCGAGAGCCGCGAGTGGTATATACGAATGAAAAATCTTGCAAAGTACTAAGGACAAATGAAAGAAGAAGGATTTACACTTAAGGGAGAAGTATTAGAACTACTCCCAAACACTATATTTAAATTAAAACTCGAGAATGGTGTTGAAATATTGGGACACTTGGCTGGGAGATTACGAATGAATCGAATTGCTATTATATTGGGTGACACAGTTGATGTTGTTATGAGCCCGTACGATTTAACAAAGGGCCGTATTACGTACAGGCACAAATAATTTATGTGGCTTCTTACAATACTTCCAAACTCCTTTATGGTATTCATCGTTAATGCCATACTTCTTATGGGTATCGTCGGAGTTGTTGTTAGTTTCTTTATTCTTGACCCAGTATTGAAATATGTTCCACCGTTACGGGCATATTCAAAGTTATTACAAATTGTCTCTGTTCTTGTACTAACGTTAGGAGTATATTTGTTTGGTGGTATGAAAACTGAACAGGTATGGCGAGAACGGGTTAAGGAGGTTGAGGCTCGAGTTGTTATTGCAGAAGGAAAAAGCAAAGAAGTAATTGTACAAATTGAAACTAAAGTGATAACTAAAACAAGAATAGTTAAACAACGCGGCAAAGATATAATTAAGTATGTTGATCGTGAGATTATCAAATATGATAATCAGTGTGTAATTCCAGATGAATTTATTAAAGTATATAATGATGCAGCATCTGCACCACTAAAGGATGCAAAGAAACAAAAATGAAATATATAATCATTTTATGTACTGTATTCATTTCAGCATGTGCAACATCTGTTCCAGTAACAGTGTTATTTCCGGGACCACCGGGGAAGGAAGTCACTGTGCCTTGCCCGCCATTGAAGAAATTAAACGATGATGCCAAACTAAGCGATATTGCACGAATAACAACGGAAAACTTTACTACATATTACGAATGCGGTATTAAAGTAGAAGCATGGAATGAGTGGTACGCTGAACAGAAGAAGATTTTCGAATCAGTGAAGTAGCGGTTGACTGCTGCCGCATATGGTAGTATAATATAAGTTATGAACTATTACGAAATATTAGGCCTTACTGCTGGTGCAACTGCTGACGAGGTTAAAAAGGCGTATCGCCGGGCCGCCCAAAAACACCACCCAGACAAAGGGGGTAACGAAGCAGAATTTAAAAAAGTTAATGAAGCATACGAAGCTATTTTGTCTGGTAAGGCCCAATCAGACAACAATGAGTTCCGCGACTATACACGTAACGGTGATGGCTTCGCAAATTTGCATGATCTGTTTAAAACTCGTGGGAACGGCGGAGCTTTCAATTTCAACTTTGACGAGTTTAGAAACCACCACGCTGCTGCATCAATTACAAATCCTGATTTTCACATTAGCGTACCTTGTACATTAGAAGAAGCTCATTCTGGATTTGAGAAGGACATTGATTTTACTGATCCAGAAGGCAATAAAAAACAGATGTCTATTAAGTTTCCTCCAGGGTCAACAACGGATATTAAGGTTAGATATGCTGGATTAGGTAGCGCAGTTATAAATGGCAAATCCGCTGGCGATTTATATGTACGCATTGTTATACTTGATCACACAGTATGGACTCTTAACGATGGGCGCAATTTAGTTGCTACTGTTAAAATTACAGTATGGCAGGCAATGTTTGGCGCAACAATAACCATTAAAACTATTGATGGGAAGGACCTTGAAGTCAACGTGCCACCAGGGACACAACATTGTTCACAATTACGGCTTCGTGACCGTGGATTCCGCATACGAGGTACAGAGAAAAATGGTAATGCGTTCTTAATTTTAGATGTACTGATCCCAAAACTTGAGCAAGACGATATGAGCAGGACCGTGCTTGACATAATAAATAAAATAGTGTAAACTACGCTATGCTATCCAACTTAACGAAGAGGTAATAAATGAGTCAAGAAAATGAGAACAATAACGGACGAATTAACGAGGTGATTGCACGGGCATTTCAAGACGCGCTGAGCCGCGAACACGAATATGTTACGCTGGAACACATCCTGCGCGTCATGCTTGACGATGATGAAGTAAGGGACACTCTCAAAGAATTGGATGTAGATGTTACTGAGTTACGGGATGAAATTGATGCTTGGTTACTAGAGCAAGATGATATTCGAGTAGAGGGCATTACTAAGCCACGCAAAACTGCTACACTTGAACGATGCTTCAACCGAGCGTATACCCAAGCCATCTTTACCGGCAGGGGTCATATGGAACCACTTGACTTACTAATAAGTATTGCTACTGAAAAGAACAGTCATGCTAATTTCTTTCTGGCGAAAAATGGTATCACTAAAGAAATATTGATTAACTACGTTGGAAAATTAAAGGATGGCCATAGTAAGGAAAGCAGTAATGTTAAGAGGCGCGACGGTGAAAGGATCCTAAACAAATACACTACTAACCTCAATAAAAGTGCCGAGGCAAAATTAATAGATCCATTGATTGGTCGTGAGAAAGAAGTGTTCCGTCTGGCTCAGACACTTACTCGCAAGAAGAAGAACAATGCCATTATGGTTGGCGAACCAGGTGTTGGCAAAACTCAAATTGTAGAAGGCCTTGCAGTTGCTATTGTTCGTGATGAAGTACCAACGGTACTAAAGGGTAAAACTATCTACAGTTTAGACATCGGGAAATTGCTTGCTGGTACAAAATACCGCGGCGACTTTGAAGAACGTATGCAACAAGTCCTTGAGGCATTAGAAGAGCGCGAAGATGCTATTCTGTTCATTGATGAAATCCATATGATTATGGGCGCAGGGGCTGGCGGGGGGAGTAGCATGGACGTTGCTAACTTACTAAAACCAAGTTTGGAAAAGGGTAGATTGAGATGCATCGGCAGTACCACATACGAAGAATTCCGCGAACACTTCGACAAGGATCGTGCTTTACTGCGTCGGTTTACAAAGATTGACATTGAAGAAATGTCAGTTACTGACACTCAAACTCTAATGCGACGAGTCGCCCCAATTTATAGTGCATATCACAAACTAACAATTGGCGATACTGCAATTGATCTCGCCATTGACTTGTCAATGAAGTATATGTTAGACAAGAAGTTACCCGACAAAGCAATTGATATTATCGACGCCGCTATGTCAAGGTTGCGTGTTACTAATGCAGCCGAAGGTACTGAACTAACAGCTGATGATATCCGTAAGGAACTAAGCGAGATTACACGTATTCCTTTAGAACAACTTGGCGAACAAAAGAACGTAGCAGTTGCTGACCTCGAAAGCCGTATGCGTACAAACGTATTTGGCCAAGATGAAGCAATTGAACGTTTAATGAACATGGTGTATATTGCCAAGTCTGGATTAAAAGAAGTAAATCGCCCAATGGCAAACTTCCTGTTTGTGGGACCAACTGGAACTGGTAAGTCTGAATTGGCACTACAATTGGGACTTGGATTGGGAATGGAAGTTATCCGCTTTGATATGAGCGAATACAAAGAATCCCACAAGATTGCGTCATTGATTGGCTCACCGCCTGGCTATGTTGGTTATGGTGAAGGTAAGGCTGGTAGTGGAAAGTTGATTAATGAACTAACCCGTGTTCCGAATTGCGTATTACTGTTTGATGAAATTGAAAAAGCTCACCCAGACATAATTCAAGTCTTGCTGGGCTTAATGGATCATGGCATTATTACTGGTAGCGATAATAAGCAAGCAAGTGCCCGTAATGCGTTTGTTATTCTAACAAGTAATCTTGGCGCTGCTGATAGTGAGAAGAATGTCATTGGCTTTGGTGGCGGATTGAATGATTCTGCTTCAGATGATGCTGTTAAGCGTTTCTTTACGCCGGAATTTAGAAATAGGCTTGATGCTATTGTTAAGTTTAATCGATTGCCACGTGAGATTGCCCGTAGAGTTGCTGATAAATTTATGCTTCAAATCCGAGAACAACTTGTTGAACAAAATCAAAGCATTGTATATTGTGATGCAGTGTTAGACTACCTTGCTGAACACGGTTACAGTGAAACAATGGGTGCTCGTCCAATGAAGCGGTTAATTAACGAGCAAATTCGGTTACCAATAGCCAAGCGTATTATCAAAGATGGGCTCGATACTCACTGTATTAACACTGTCAATGGTGAACTTGAAATCTCATAATGAAAACACATTCGACTCAAAAACTGTACTGGAAAAAGTGGCCTTACAAGGTCATTTTACAGCTATTGCCAATTGAGACTGATCGAATTATTCCAGGTGCGTGGAAACACAATCGCAGTAATAGGATAATGCGGCTTGATGAATCCAATAGAATTAAGGGTTGGTGCCAAACAAAGTTTACTGACTTTGGATTTCGTCGAGAAATGAACCTAAGTATATTTCTGCATACTGAAGATGAAGTTGATACTGTACTTTGTTCGTATGGGCACCTTGCTATTGAATTGTGGGCACCGGCCAATGATGCAAGTAAGGAGCTACTATTAGATCACGTGCATGATGTCATACGGGCAACTCCGTGGTACGGCAAGTTTCCAATACGGGCGCTTATTCCGTATAGCCAAAAGCTTAGAAATGCCGATCCAACACTGCTTAAAACTGCTGTTGCTACCCTTGACGTAGATGGGTGGGCTGCTGCTGGTATGATCGGTCAGATTGTCAAAGATGGCAGAATGTATGCAACTTATGCATGGGGGCAACCCATGTACCTGTATCTAAAAGATGATACAGAAGCCGCTATGTTACGGCTACAATTAGGTGGTTTCATTGAACGATTTGAACGAATACGAAAACCATCGTAAATTCTTAAGACAATATGTGCCTCCAACTGCTAAATACAGTTGGAGGCATTTTTTATGGCAAAAATATACGAAGAAATCATAGTGATCAAACTTAGCAAACTGCACAAAGAAGGCACAACCGTTGATCATTTAGCTAACGAAGACCTAACAGCAAGTTTAGAAGCTGTGGTGCAGGAATTAGTTGGCGCCGATGTTATCGTAGAAGTAATCAAGGAATAAAAATGAGTTTAAGCGGACAAAATATGCTAGACCCTGCTGCTATTGTAGATCAATTTGGGATTCAAACAGGAGAAGCATGCCGCGCAAGTGGCTATTATGGATACTCTGATGGTATGCATACGGTTGGCTTTTATCTTGTAAATTTTATCGGCAGAATATATGTAGATGCTTCACTTAGCGACAATCCTGGAGCCAACGATTGGTTTCCAGTAACACTTGCAGCAGTGCTTGACTTTGAAGATTATGAGGAAGCAACAACTGGTGTTAAAACTTTCAATATTATTGGAAACTTTGTATACCTCCGCGCAAGAGTGGCACTAACAAGTGGCAACTTTGAACGTGTTGTTCTGAGTATTTAAGGAGAATAAAATGGGTATTCGTGCAAGCTCAGGTGGACAATTTAGCGGTGGTAGTGGCGGAAGCGGTCTTGGGTTAACTGCTGATGAGATTCTCGAAATACTCGACGACCGTGTAGTACATGGTATAAATGGTACCAATGGGACCAATGGTGCTCCTGGCATTGACGGAGTGGATGGTGCAGCTGGCGCAACTGGTGCAGCTGGTGCAGCTGGCGCAACTGGTGCAGCTGGTGCAGCTGGCCTCCGCGGATACCCGGGAATTGATGGAGCAGCGGCTTTTCGAGGACTGCCTGGTATAAACGGAGTGGATGGACAACGAGGCTTTCCGGGTCAACAAGGCTTACAAGGAATTACTGGTGCTACAGGCTTTCCAGGCAGCAATGGGGCCAACGGTGCAACAGGGTTGCCCGGAGCCAACGGTGCAACAGGGGCGCAGGGTATACCTGGCACAGAAGGGGCATATAAAGCAACAGCGCGAATTAACTATGATGCAAGTGGTAATTTGAGTGGGGTGAACGTTTTAGGCGGCGGAATTAGTGCCCTTATTACAGATGCAAGCGCAAGTATAGCAACTGTTACATTTATATTCAATGGCAGCGCAACTGCGCCAATGGGTATACAGGTGTATGGTTACCAGGCAACAACTAATGTATATTTGACACGAGCATTGGCTAGTGATTTTCCTACAAGGTCTGTAGCAGCAGGTGGAACAAGTGGTTCGCCGACGGCATTTACTGGGTTTAGTCCTTCAGTAAATCCAATGACGCTTGGACTAACAAAAACAGTTACCGGTGCGTTGGCTGCTCTTGGTCAACCGACACATTGTATAGTCCAATTTTTATTAAGTAGCGTGTAATGGCAATTCATGCATGGAAAACTAACTTTGTAGGACTCAATAAACCAAGTAAGGTTTTATCGGGCACTGCCATGTCGTTTGTAAGTCTAGGAAGTTGGCCGTACCCTAACGACATAACAGACCCGTACTGGAGTGGTGGCTATAATCCGCAGCCGTATAAATGGGAAGTAACGTTCTCAGTTGATGAACGAGCACATGGGTCAAACTTAACTCGTATCCCATATCTGTTTAATGCTCATGACATTGAGGTAGGGGATTTTGTCAGTGGTGCGCAGGATGGTAAGGTGCTACAGATTATGAGCATTTTGACAAAAACAAATAATATGATTGTTGCGGTATGTGAAGATAGATTGCGCTATAACACTTTTAACGATCCGGCTGGATGGGGTATGTTTGGAACTCCGGGTGCTGTTATATTCTTTCAAATTAACGAACTTGGGTATCCAATGCTCGACCCATTACCAGGTGTTGCGTCGGCAAACTTTGCTGATAACGTACAAAGTCGATTCCAATATTTAAATCCACTTATTAACTACCTGCTTGAGCAGGAAGACAATGGCTTTGTACAAGGCAATGCAATTTGCATTGATAATGGTCTCTTTGCGTTAAGTAATGCAAACAACGTTGGAAAGTTTATTGGCACAGTGGTGCATCCCGGGCCGGGCCCGCACGGGTTTATTTTACGGCCAGCAAATGGTATTATTGACTTTGTACCAAACTTGCCCGGTGTTATCGGAGATTATGTATATCCAAGCATTGATGGATCTGGTGCGCTAACCACGAGTGACGCAAGTCGACGACCCATATACATGGTAATTGAATTGGCTAATCCAAGCATTACAACGGGGCTTGGTATTGATCCAACTGGTACAGACGGTGACGTTATTGAATTTAATCGTTTGCAGATGACTTTACAAAGTGGAAATGGTACGTACACAATAGATGACGCAGTTGATATTATAAATGCTAATACTGCATATCACAGTATTACTGCAAGCAAGGTTGGCGCAGCAACATTGTCAACCTCAGACGTTGCAATAAATGGATCGGCATATGGACTGGTTGGCGGGTATGCACCATTTAGTGCAACCATAAATAGTGTTGTTGTTAATTTTACAACAACTACAAGCGGCAGTGCTGCATACGGCGAAGTTGACATTTCCGATATAAATGATATGGTTACTGATATCAATTCTGCCGGCCTCATTGACCTAATAGCGTCAGCCAGCGGTACAATGCTAACATTAACTAACACGGTTGGTGGCAGTATTACAATTGTTAATACCGAGCCTGATAAGAATGGCAACAATTTTAGTGGTTTAACTTCAATCTCGTCGTTGAATGAGTTTACCGCAGCAAATACAACGACATTCTCTTTAAGATTAACAAGAGACGACGGCGGCCCGTTAACAATAAGTGATGTACAGGGGCAATTTATTACCACAGCTGGCGTAATGAGCGGGCAGACTGGGCACTTTGCCCTTGGGTTGCAAATTGAACAAGGATTGCGGTCGAGTGCCACCGTTGTTGTTGCAAATATTATGGCGCGTGACTCATTAAACGCATTAGTAGGCGATCAATCGTATGTCATCGATGATGGCAATGGCGAATGGGCATTGTTTACATATCCAAGTTCCGAGTCAGGTTGGGTTAAAATTGGAGGGCAGCGAAGTGTTTCTGTTGATGCAAGAACAATTATTGATGATATCACATTGCCACATGAGAATGCGTCAATTGGTATTATAAGCGAGAATCGACGAATACTTAATGTTAGTGTTATTGTCTTAACAGAATTAGTAGCTGCTCCAGATTTTACCGTTATTGTTGGTGATGAAATTGTTTGGCAGTTTAGTAAACATGGCGGGAGTGCAATTGGAATATATAATATAGAAACATCATTAGTTACATTTGATCGACGTACAGTAAATATCAACATGCCAACTTATACAGGTACTGGTACGTTTAGAGTCGAGGTTACATACATATGAAAACCTTTAACAATATAAGTGGCACTACATCAAGCGAATTTAACATTGGGGTTGGTGCAATGGCTGCAAGAAATATTGTACTTGGTGCAGTATGTAACGGAGTAAATGCGTTTGCCCTTGACCGCAATGGCTACGGATTTGATGTCGAAGGAACCGAATTTTACAATTTAAAAATGTTTGCTAAAGATCAAGATGGTCGGGTTGCAGCAAAACACATTCGTGGCACCATTACAGTTGGTGGCAATATTACACGTATCGAGGACATATTTGAAGAAACGTTCGACGGCGATATAATTCTATCGTTAAACGTTAATACATTGAATATTGAATGTAATATAGGAACTGCTATAAGTGCAACATATAACATTTATATTACATTACAACATATTAGTTAGGAGCAATTATGGCAATTATTAAAATTTCAGAATTACCACCAGGGATAACATTTGACGCAGACGACGAATTGGTTGCTGTTATTAACGGTGTTACTAAAAAGCTTTCTGGACTACAATTAGCAAATAGTGTTGCAACTGTTGGGGATCTTGTTACTAACACACAGCTTACCGATGCAATCAATGGGGCTGATATAGACGGCGTTGATGGTGTGTTTATTGAAAACAACACTGTTATTAATACACATTACACCACGCCTGCTGGAAAGAATCTACATGCAGTTGGACCAATAACATTCGTTGATTCTGGCGCTACTAGTAGTTTGACCGTTGGGCCTGGCCAACGCATAGTAATACTATGAGACTATATTTTGTTATAAGGGCTAAATACTCAAATGATACATATTTGTACGAATAAGGAGAAATAAATGGCAAACTTAGTTATTGATGGAAGCAAGATAACATTTCCAGACACAACGACACAATCGTCTGCTGCGGCAGCTACATTGGGTAGCAATACACTTGCCGCCAATGTTACCTCATCTAGCTTAACAAGTGTTGGTGTATTAACTGCACTAGCAATGGCAAGTGGAAGCAATATAACATTTCCAGACTCAACGACACAATCGTCTGCTGCGGCAGCTACATTGGGTAGCAATACACTTGCCGCCAATGTTACCTCATCTAGCTTAACAAGTGTTGGTACATTATCATCGTTGGCAGTGTCAGGTGGTATAACCGTTGCGTCAAATACTTACGTAAAATGGTCACAACTAAACGTGTTCAACAATAGCTTGCATTTTAGAGCGGATCCAGCGACAGTTGTTACCGACGGCGTGGAAGGCCCTCCTACTAATCACTTGACTGGTGTTCGTATTATGGCGGCATCGAATGTAGTCGGCGTGTCTGAAGCACGACTTAGCATTTCAAGTTCAAGTGATCCACTTAATCGCAAATTCCTTAGCATTGGGGCATTTAACGATGATAATGCATTTAAAATAGCCGTTGGCGTCGTAACAGATGGTGTGCTAAGTAATACCACTGATACAATATTATATGTTAAAAGTGACAGTGAAACAATATATGCAGGTATTAATCCTGCTGGGCCAGTAGCTGCTACTGATCTGACAACAAAGAGTTATGTTGACACGATGCGCCTTACTGGATACACAGTTGCAACTCTGCCGGCCGGTACTATTGGAGATCGGGCGTATGTAACCGATGCATTAACACCATCATTTGGTGAGGCTGTAGTAGCTGGTGGCGCAGTAGTTATTCCGGTATTCCGTAATGCAACAGTTTGGATCGTAGCATAATTGCAATGATCTAATTTCGTCAGCACGCCAACGTTAAATAGTATATTGATAAGGCATTTATGGAAACAGTTGAACCAAAACACTATGTTAGAGTATGTGTTGCCCGAGAACTAACTAATAAAGAATTTGAAGAGATGACTGATATCATCCACGAGGGAATTGCAGACCTTGTTATGAGCGATAATGTTATCGAATACAAAAATGAACAGGGCTTAATGTGCTATATGTTTGACCTATGTCAGGACATTGTCGATACCCCGGCACGTGATATAATTGAGTTTGAGATGGACCAAGTTATCCCGCAGAAGCTTCAATGGGGCCTGGAAGTAAGCAATAGGGACGGTCAACAATGGTATATCAATTCTACCGAAATCCGTTGACAATCCATAGTAATGTTGCTATAATAGTCGTATAGTGCAATACATTACTAAGGAAACAAAATGAAAATAAATCTACGCAAGGCATCTGTAGTCCAACAAATTATTGTTGATGAAATTAAACGAATCGGTTCCGAAAAAACCGAAGTTAATGTTAGCCTCTTTGATGCTGGTCTTGAGGCAACCCTTGACGCACAATTAGCAAAGATTCTGGAATCAAATAACAAGGCTGGTCGTCTGTTGGATGCTAATCGCTACCTTCGTGCAGCCGTTGCAAAACAAAATGCGCAGGTTGGTATTACCGATTATCTTGCAGAGGAAGCATTCTTGGCTTCTGCTGAAACCCGTGTTAAGGCTCTATCCGAACTTACACCGCGGCATGACATTCTTGTGCTTACTGCTGAAATCACAGCACGTAAAACTGCATCAACTGCGGAGAATGCTCGCGCAAGCTTGTATGGGCACTCTACATATACCGTTGAGGTAAATGTTGTTCCTGCTAACATTATTGCTGATGCAAAGGCTGAATTGGAAACAATTCGCAGACGTCGTCGGAAGATTAAGGACGAGATGGTTTCCATCAACGTTCGTACTGAGTTTGAGGTTCCTGGACAGATTGCACTTGTGCTTGCTGAACTTGGACTAGACTAAGATTGACCCCTTAGTCCGTGGAGTAGCTAGAAATAAAATATAGTCTCGAAAACTATAACCCTTATGGCTTAGACCTGAAAACTCTAAACTAACTGACTTGTTAGGGCATCATATTATAAATTTTGATGTTTGCTAGTATGTCCTAACTAAATCGCATATTTGCTAGTTTCTATTTTTTATTCCCTATTTGACTATTTCTAATTTGTCCACGCATTATGTCATTGAGTCTGGCTTCGGCCAGACTCTCTTGAGTGCATCACAATTGCTAAATAGTTAATGAGAATTAAAGATATTTACCCGTTTACAGCAATCCAACTTAACGAATTTAACATGTCACCAAGTAGCTTGCGTATGTTAGCCTCCAAAATTAATGCCACAGCTGGCATGGAATTTGAAATGATTGTACCGGGCATTAGCATTAACGGCAGGTTAGACGATTATTATGATAGTGAACCTGATTATAGTTACGACGAAAGACCAAATAGTATAGACGATGTTATTAGATTCTTTGATGAAGGTGGGCAGAGTGGTAGAAATGCATTGCGTGATGTTAAAGATAAACTTGAAAATGAGTACTTAGATTGGCTCGGTGATAAACAAAACGATGACTGGGCTTTAGAAAAAGAAGAAGTAGTAACGGCATACTTCAGGGATGCTGATCCAGCAGCGTCAGACGATGAAATCCAAGCAAGCGTAGATACAGCAATCGGAGTTTCAAATCGCCATTATCGCAGTGCGTATGAGGATTGGAATAACACGTGGCACGATGACAATCACAACGATACCACCGAAAGAGAGTGGATACGCGATAACTACAACTCAATGAGACCCATTGAAAATAGTTTCGGTGTGTCGTGGCCCTACTACACCGAACATACTCGTGACGATGAAGGCGACTTAGACATTGCGTATCTTGCTGACGAATTTAGCACTATGATAGGGCGGCCAGTTAATCATGACGGTGGTGATGCACATAGGGCAAAGCGCGAGGCTAATACCTATATTATTGAGCCCGACGGCAGCTTGCAACCCGATAATCGCGATGAAAGTGGATTAGAGTTTGTTAGCCCACCATTGCCATTTAAGCAGCTATTACTCGATTTAGTTAAGATAAAAGCATGGGCAACCAGTTCCAGTATGAAATGTTATACAAATGCTAGCACTGGATTACACATAAATGTTAGCCTGCCCGAGTATAGTATCCAAAAATTAGATTACATTAAACTGGCATTACTAATGGGCAACGAGCACATAATCGCATCGTTTGGACGAGAGGGCAATACATATGCAAAATCAGCAATGGGGATAATTAAACAAAAAATGCGCGATAGTCCAGCAGATGTAGCGGCAGTATTAGGACGGATGAAAGAGCATTTAAGTGAATTTGCAACAAAGGCTATCCATAGCGGCAATACACAAAAGTATACAACAATTAATACCCATGATGGATATATCGAATTTCGTGCGCCAGGCGGAGACTGGTTAAATAAATATTATGATAAAATTGAACCTACATTATTAAGGTATGTTGTTGCACTTGATGCAGCACTTGATCCGACAAAATATCGTCAAGAATATCTAAAGAAGCTATATCAATTATTGGGACCAAAAGATATCAATGATCCGATTGCATATTTTGCACGATTTACTGCTGGCGAGCTTTCCGTTAATGGACTAAAAAGTCTGCTAAAGAACGTAAAATTGCAACGTGACGCAACCAAGAAGCCCGGCACCATTGGTTAGGTGGACCGTTATGAGCAGTGGTGGTGCAACGAAGATAGTCATGGCGCGGTCCTCTGATGAGGCCATTGCAATGCAAGAAAATCCATCAGAGTTTACAGATGTAGAAGATGTATTTAGAGCAGCCCGGAATTTACAGCTGAGCATCAAGGGCAATTATTGACAGTGGTTCCAGTTGAGAATAACTCTAATTTCACCTAATTGAATCAATTTGTCCATAATACCCTAGTCAATAACAAATTTATTATTCTTTATGCAATTTTCAGTCTTTGTCAGGACCTGCAGATTAAATTCATTATGCAATCCACATACAAGCAGGTGGTTCGACGGTATTACATGATCTACTTCATGCTTAATACCAGTAAGTGTTGTCAATCGTCTCGCTTCTACATAGAATGCTAATATCTTTTCTTTGTTGGCCCATAATGGCATCGAGCAATCACGCTTTTTGCGTCGGTTTACCGTATAGGCTACCCATTCTGCCTTCTGTTGTTCAATTGATTTTCCTGGTGGCTTAGGTTTCTTTATTTTCGGTGGCTTGGGTGGCTTAGGTTTCACCGACTTAGTGTCGTACTTAGTGTAAACTCTGGTAATGTTTGGCTGGCACGGGCCGACAAAATTCTTCTTAATTTGCAACTTTTCCTTCTTTGCAAGTTTAATCTCATCAAGCGTCTTGCTTGGTAAATGTAACGTCCCGTGTTTAGCTTTAGAAGAGTATCTTCCAGAATGACTGCGGCAGCAACATTTAGTCCGCCAATTATTAAACTGCTTGCCGCATTCCGGCAATGCGCAATATTGTATATTAATAGTACTCATACATATATTTAGCTTATTTCAGGCTTATGGGCAAACTCTGCTGCGATGCAAGGTAAATATACTAGTAGAAACCACTAGTAAGTACATTAACAAAGGAAAAATTATTATGTTCGATTTTCAAAAATCAGTAGAGACAAGCCAAAAATTGGCTCAGGATGCAGCAACACAATTTGTCGCAGCAACATCCACCTTCACTAAATCTGTAGTTGAGGCAAACACAAAATTGGCCGCTACATTTGCTGAGCAAATTACCGAGGCTTACAAAAGCTTCCCTGTTATGCCATCGTTTGAAGCATTCACAAAGCCCAAGAAAACGTCCAAGGGCGAGTAAGTATGTGGGAAGAACTTAAAAAATTCTTCTCTTGTATGTGTTCTCCAGCAGATACATTGTTATGGGAAGATAGGCGTTACCTTAATGCTGCACAAACTGCTTCAGACTTAGAAGAGCGGGTACGCAGGCTGGATCGTCGCAACAGCGGCAGTAACTTCTGGATGTCATAAAAATAACCTCCGCTAAACAACTGCCTCTACTGCTAAATACAGTAGAGGCATTTTTATGAAGATTAAAGAATTGAGCGAATCCGGTGGGTATATTCCACGCAATGCTAGCGAGGCAAAGGATCCACGATGGTCCACCGCCCTTAGCGTGGATGTGAATACACATACGATGAAAGACATGCTTGCTAAGTTTTACCCTACATCACCATTAAAAGATGGCCAAAAGAAGGTAACAAAATGACAAATAAAATAATAAATGAAGGACATGGTAGTATTAATGTATCCGAAGTACCGGATTTAAGCCGTATTATGGTGTTGGCGGGCTTTGCCAATTCCTCTACCGCAAGAGGTACGGCTTATACGGTTGAAACCGTAGAAGAAGGAGACGAACTTGATACAAACCGTATATGCGAACTCGCTGGAGTGCCAGTTACTGAATCAGAATGATAATGAAACAGTATAAGTTTGTCGCTTCTGATTTTAATCAAATCGATCCCACTATACCAGATGCATATATTGATCCATCAGTATTAGACGCAGTAAGAATGGGGCGTGAAACTCCGTTACCAAAAATAGAATCAAAGAATCTAGGTAAAATCCAACGTGAACAGAATATTAAACCCGGAACAGATGCGTGGTTCAAACTCTGGTTCGAAAAGCCAGAAATTACAGGTTATAAATGACTATACCATATACATTTGATGGCATAGATTATTCACAATCGTGCATACCAGCTACTCAACTTGGGCATAATGAATGGAGATGGTGGCCCGCAGATACTGAGGAAAATTTTAAAAAGAACGTCGAAGGCACTGCTATTACTGATTACGTTGAGTCATCATTTTCGTATACAGTTAATTCAATTGAATTACGGTGCAAAGAGTTTGACAATATAGATTTTACAAAACCGACGATTGTTGCAATGGGCTGTTCGTTTACGTTTGGCATCGGGCTACCGCAGGAAGCAATCTGGTGTGAGGTATTAGCAAAAAGACTACGCGACGACGGAATAGACCTGCAACTTATTAATTTATCAGCTGCTGGTGACGGAACCGACCGGCTTGTTCGTCTGCTAAGTCAAACCCAACACCTTATTAAGGATGTTGACTTAATTATTGGTCTATTACCTGGATCTGAACGTACCGAACTGTTCTTAACACATATGAAAAAGCCAACGACTGTGTATATACATTCAGGTACATCACAAGATGAAAAAACACGACTTGAAAATTATCTCACTAATTTTGTAATGGATAATAATTGGCTTAGTTATCAAACAAACAAAAACCTGTATATCTTTGAACTCTTTGCAAAGGTGCATAATTCGTCGATAATTCTCGATTCATGGTCAGAGCTATTTATTAAAGAATTGCCGAGATTTGTCAATCCAAGATTTAGGGCATTCTTCCCGATTCCACCTGAGTTGAATTTTAGCAGAGGTGATCCATCTGGTACCAAATTCAAGCAGGCACGCGATGGGATGCATTCGGGCCCGATGCAGCATAAACAATATGCAGATTCAATCTATGAACAGGTCAAAGCGTCATTGCTGCTATCATGCAATGCCAAAAAGAAACTATGACAACACCAGTAAACCCAGCTTGGGTAGCAGTACTTGACGCTAATTATGTACCTGGTAAAGAACCAACGCCTAATCCCAATCACTATCTAGTATATCCCGAAAACGTTCCAGGCGATAGCGATTATAAGTGCAATCCGTATAGCCAAGCATAAATATCGATATGAAAATTAAAGACATAACCGAAGCACCATTGGCAGACTTTCAGCCGCTTGGAGATTTCTCTAAACCTGGACCATTCCGCGGTGTTGATAAGAAACTTGTGCCTCATCCAACTAACCAATTAAAGACTGCAAAGTTCCTGGAAAATACCCCATATGATTTTAGATTGTTTTTCTCTAATCTAACGGGCACAGGCAAGTACCCTGAAATAGGTAAAGTTGATACTAACATACTTGACCAGATATTTGGAACAGATATTGCTACCCAGATTCTAAAAGATAGCAATGATGCAATTACAGTAGTGTTTGTTGGGAATAGTGGCGAAGCCAAAGTAATGATGACTCCCTGGGTAATGATGCATAGATTTGGACATGCTATTAATGCTATTAATGATGGTCCCAGGGCAGGTAGTGGTCGCAAATGGGGCGACTGGAAAGAAGCAGAGAAGCACTTTTTCTCGACGGTTAATAACACACTTGCTGATTGCTATGGAAAGAAGCAAAGTGGCGTATACGGAACTGGATCTGATAGAATGAACTATGATCAAACTGCGGAATATAATGCATTGTTTAATGCAATTGGCACACAGAAGAGTAGCCGCAGTAATTTAATTAAACGACCATACGAGTTCATGTATGAAATGTTTGCACAATACCTCAAAGATGGCCATATCACATTAAATCCAATTCCAATGAACCTAACATACGGGCGTAAGGCATGGGGCAACCCAACACGGTTCATGAACTTGAATCCAGAATTTAGAAACGATACTGACCGGGCCAATGCAAGCCATGCATTGTCAATGGATATGGGTAGTATGTTTGATGATGTCCTAAACTCATGCGTGGGCAATATTTATGTAATGTAAAATTTGACTAGAAGTTAAGACTCATTATATCGACGAGCCCATTTAGCCATTGGCTACAACTTATGTTGACTTCTGCTCTTGATTAGTGTAAAATGTATATTTACAAGGGAATATATGAGCTTTACACCAGAACAAATTGCCAAGCTAACAAAAGTGATCCAGGAAGGAATTCAAGTCAAGCGAGAAATAGATGACCTGTCCGTGGGCCTCAGAGAAACGGTCGCAGCTATTGCAGAGGAAATGGAAATCAAACCAGCGGTCCTTAATAAGGCTATTACAAAGGCTTTTAAGGGCGACTTCGACAAGGACCAATCAGACCTTAACGATGTTGAAGAGATTCTAATTGTAACAAAAAACAAATCTGATTAATTTGTGAAAAAATTATTAGTTGCGATTCGTGACTATGTAAAAGAGGATTGGCAGGAGAATCCTACACGGACTACCCTCGAAATTCTTGCATGGTTCATGAGCATTGGCTGCGCTATTACGATGGCATTAACAGTTCCGCATCCGCCGTTTCTAATTCTTTATCCAGTTTTTATTCTTCAATGTATAATATTTGGGTGGGCAGCAAAGACACGCGGAAGTACCGGTATGGTTGCTAACTTCTCATTGCTCGTTATCATAGATTCAATTGCGCTAATTAACATGTGGTCACAATGAACGTTAATATCCGCTATTGGCAATACGATAATGGGTTATCAGAAGTAACAACATTTGACAAAACTCGCGTAGGTTGGTTTTGTTGGGTGTATACAGATGACAATGCAGAATTTGTTATATGGATGGGTACTAACTGCCCAACGGCTTACTTCACCTCATGCTTCAATTCTGGCGATCCAATGTTTACTGTATTGATAAGAGATAAAGATGAGGCAGCTTACTTTAAGTTGACATTCGGTGGCTGAAGTTTACAATTTATACATTGGCGACAATGACGACAACGATATTTTAACATGGCTACAAGAAAATGTCGAAAAACTCGAACGCACCACTAAAGAAGAGTGGAACTGGTTTAACACATATCACGGGATGAATAACAGCTGGATTATGGAAAGTTCAGATGTAAGTGATACAAGCAGCAAGTATGATATTATTTCCCAAATAACATTTACTACAAAGGAAGATGCTATAATGTGCGGGTTACGGTTTGGGGTGACAGTACATGGATAGTTTACTACCACTACTATTCCCAAAGGTACAGGCGAAATATAAAGCATGGTCCGATGATCGCCTTCTTAAGAAAAACGGATGTGCAACATGGAAGCAATATAATCGCAAAAACGATCCTGATATTTCCTATCGTGCTACTCGCGTGAAGGACTATTATCACGGCTACCAATATGTTCACGGGTTCGAAAGCAGTAAGCATTACGCATATACTTTAAAATATGATTATGGCCCCGGCGGATATAGATATGGTTTTGACGATATAGTCGATTGGTGTGAGGATAACTGTTGCGATAAAGTACGCCACGATTTCTTTCGTGTGTTTAGATACGATGCCGACAGTGAGTGGGAGATTAATGAGATCAGCGGTGTCGATATTGTATTCGTTGCCTTTAAGGACCAAGAAGACTATATGTATTTTAAGTTGAGATGGGCATGAGTTTTATCGCAATTGTAGATGAGGCAATAGTAGATGATGCACTTATTTGGGCTAAATTAAATTGCCCAACTTACATTACAAACTATAATCATTATGCTGATATCAAGGTAAATGTACATCTTGCTTATCACCGGATTAATCTTAATAAGTATGATTTCTTTTTCTCGTCTGCTGAAGACCTTGCATGGTTTAACTTACGGTGGGGTAGGTGACTAGTTTGGATTATACCGCCTGGCAGTACAATGGTCTAGCGCCGTGGGAGGATATAATTGAATGGTGTAGTACTACATTTGGAAATGGTGTACAGTGCTCTCTTTGGAATGAGGACATGGTTTGGTACACAAATGGGTTTGAAACTATCTATTTCAAAGACAAGGAAGATTTAGTATTGTTTGTGTTGCGGTGGGGGATATAATGACCAAGGATGTTATGCACTAAGCACATTTATAATATGTTGATACTTAGATTGCCGATCAAGTAGACCATTAGAACCGCCATTGATAACCTTTGTGGCCTTTGCTACATCGCCTGAATCACTTATCTCATTTAAACGACGAGTGGTCCAGAACCATCCTGCACTAAGCACTGCTGCTGGATTTTTTGAAGCCATATCAGGATCATCGAGTAAATTGAGATTCAATGCATCTCCACAGGTACGGTAATTGTCTTGGCCAGTAAGTTGAATCAGGCCGCGGCCACGGTATTTCCATCCATCACCACTTGATTCTGAACCATTGCCCATGCGATCACAATATGCTCTGTTGGCAATTTGTTGTGGCTTGCGGGCATATTGATTCTCTACGCCACGAAAACGCTTTGGCCATGTGCCCAATAAGCCCTTGGCTGAGTAGTTTAAATTTTCCTCAACAGCAGAGAAGTTAGCAGATTCGTGGGCAGTTTGAGCAAGAAACATTGCCATGCGCTGCGGTGTATCAATCTCAAATTGTTCGAATGTTTCGTTAATACCATCAACGAAAAATTCAAGACGCTCTCGGCGTGCGTTAGGCAAACATTCTTGTAATTGATCTACTGTAAGTACTGTAAGTTCCATAATCATTTCCTTGCAATGAAGCCACTCTCAAGTAACTTATAACCGGTTGGGATTACCTTGGCAACATTGTCTCTTAGGCAGAAGTATTGCCCTTCTTTCAATGAGGGACTTTCCTTGGTCAATCTATCAACAGCTTTTGCAATTCCCTTTGAGCGCATGAATGACTTATGATCGTCTTCGTCTCCGTCATCATTTCTTTCATCGTTTGCTAATTTGTAGGCGGCGCGTGACGATAAGCTGGAATTGCTTCTTTCGTCGCTTGAACTTGATGCCTTCTTAGCATACGAGCCAAGTGTCTTTGGGCTAAGTTCATTGATCTTCTTAGTGGCCTTAATTTTCTCAAGATACATATGGTCAACACTCATTGTTTTGCCGCCAGAGTGCTTAACAATGGTCTTATCAGTTTCTTTATTGTGAGAAACAACGGTGGCTGTCTTTCCATGATGGATTGAACTTGGATTATCAATCTTCACTTTGTCACCAGGAGAACAGTGCCCTTCGGCGACATTTTTTACTTTACTTTTGTTCTCATGTTTCAACATCTCGTCAGATGGGGTGAGTCCAGAATCTCGTGCTAATTGTGCAAGATGCTTATATGGTACACTTTGTACCGAATTTACAAGATCACTTGTTTTAAACTTGTTTTGTTTAACCCGTTGAACAGCAGATGCCCAATCTTTATGCGTTGGACCCACATGCCCTTCGGTAACACTTTCAAAAGGACTGCTTTTCTCGCCGGGCACTTGACGATCGCCTTGTACAGAACCTTTGAAGTTCTTTTGCTTATCAATCATCGTGCGCAACTGTGACATTAAACGATCAAACAGCCGTGGACTTTCCATATACTTCAGGAACTCTTCTTGTCTACCTGCTTTTAGGAATGCCTTGTATTTTCCTGCTAAGAATGTAGCTTCGTTGTAATCTAATGTAAGTTCTTCTTCGCCAATGGTAAATGTGGCTGCACGACCGGCGGCGGCTGCTTTCATAATTGATAGCATGGCGTCATATCCTTTGTGACCCGATGTCATGACGCTGGCTTCCTCTAATCCTTCATTACGCATTCTATCAATCATATGCGCCCGCTGTTCTTCTTGCGTCCACTTTTTGCCCGGTAGCTGCTTCTGAATTTTGTATGTACGGGGATTGACATGATATCCACTCATATCCTCACCATCTGCATCACGCTGCATCAATTCCCTATGTGCTGCATCAAGGTTTTGCTCGTGTGCTTCTTTTGCACGGCTGGCAGATGCACTTTTGCTTTGATCACCTTCTGCCATGCCCTGTGGTTCAGGAGGATAGCTATACCCGTCGATAGAGTGGAAGTTACCCAATTCCTCAATCTTCGTTGCAGCTCTTTCTAATTTCTCAGACGATGTTGTCCAATATTCTTTTGTAGTAAGTCTACCTTCTTTACTCGCGAATACTTTGTAGCGAACACCATAGTTCTTCTCGCCACCTGCTTCGGTAACTGCACTTGCAGCATTGATTTTAGAATCACCCATGTACCGACCCTGACCGTAGCCTTTATTCTGCCCAAAGCCAGCTGCTAAATCGCCGGGACCTTTAACGGGTGTTGGTTTGTTTGCATTATCAGCGGTGCGTTTTGCAATCATCTCGTCACGCTCTTTTTTCTGTGCATCAACATTACCAACTATGCGTGCCTGGGGGAATTTCTTCTTGTCAATAGATGCCATGAAATCATCAGCGAGTCCTTCTTTAACTTTCGTAACCTTGGCGATGCCAACCATTTGATCCTTGGGCTCGATTGGTGTTGACTTACTCTTGGCATCTTTGTTTGCCTTTGCGCTTAATTCTCTTTGGCTGCCCTTCTTTGGGTCCTTTGCACCGTAACTGAATTGTCCGCCTTCATCAACCTGGCCGTCTTTGGCCACTTCTTTAACAACCCGCCCATGAGCAGTCATTGTATATCCACGGGGAACTTTTGCGCCATGTTGAACAAATTTGCCATCGTTGGGATTTTTCTTCTTTGGTGCCAATTTGGGCTTGGCATGTGGGTCACTTTTATCAAACTCACCAGGATTACCAGCATATGTGTCCTGGTTGAACATTTCTTCAACGTTGGTGCGTGGGCCTGCAGCAACCGATGCTTCACTAACTGTTTTAATTTCTGTAAAGAATTTCATTTTATTTTGTTCCAAAAACTGATTTGATGATTTTACCAACACGCGTCTGCGCCTCGAATACGGGTTTCATAGCACTACTTATCGCCAAGACATCATCTGCATCAATATCTGGAATGTCTTGGACATATCCATATGATTGAGATTGGTGACCGTCGCGTTTCTTATCGCCGCTTGCTCTTAGTTTGGCAGTTTTACCATCATTTGGATCTTGTAGCCGCTTTGTAGTGTCTGCCATTGCTGGATTTTCATCTGCGTACTCAGCATCGCTACCAATTGCCAATTTCCAAACGGTATGAAAGCTTTTGCCCGTCGGATCAATACTCAACTCTTGTGCTGCTTGCTTTGCAGCCGGCCATGCTGCTGCAATGACATCATCTCGATTATCGTGTTTCTCATAAGCACGAAGCAGAATGTCACTTATTTGATCGTCAAGTTGATCAATGGGCTCTTGGTCGTATCTATCTTTATTTAATGATTCTGCTACACCTCTCTTCTGTGCTTTTTCAATTGCAGCCATTCCTTGAAATTGTGCTTTATGTTGCTGTAACAGCTTGAGAAATTCCTCTTCGGGATCATACTCAACGCCGGTGCTACGGTCAGTGACCATTTTCTTTGATTTGATTTTGTCCATCATACTCGTGAACTGTTTAGCGTAATCATGTGTGCCTTCAATAACACCTACTGGAACTGCATTTCTGTTCTTTATCTTAAAATAGTTGCCAAATATCCTGGCTTTAAATCTAACTGAAGCCGAGTAGCTTTTATCATGCTGAATCTTATTCACCCTATCCATGAAACGAGTATCTGCGATAACTCTTGCAGCAAGCGCCGCGTCTTTATCTGGCAACTCTCTTGATTTTTTGTAACCTACGTCGTGATGGAAACATGCACGGTCTAACTTGTCAGTTGGCATACCACCACGATTACCGGTACCGCAGTAATTGCCATGAATACTACGGAATCTAGTGGTTGGTGATAGTGGGTTTTCTGATAGCGGTCCTTGAGCTAGGTGGTCTGCTGCTCTTAATAGTTCGTCCATTGCGTCTGGGTACTTTGCGTGTAAGTAAGCGTGAACTTTATAATATTCATCTTCATCCCCTGCCATTAATGGATCCCTTAACATATCATACAACAATCCAATTTGTTGCTTGTTGTCAGTATCGTACGCATCAGATGACATGATATCGCGATAGGTATCAGTGAGTGTATACAGTGTATCGTCAGCATCAAATGCTAAATCGGCTTCGCCTAATAGATGAGGCAACCCTTGCTCTTTTTGTGCAGTTTGATAAGCGTAGGTAACCTTGTCATCATCAACTGTCGCAACTAATCCTGCCATTTTTTTGGAAATTAGAGTATGTGCAGTTTCTGTTTTGTATTTCTTCATATCAAGTTTTTTAGCGACATTGATATAAAGATGCAAATCATCGGGACCATAGCTATCATCATTTCTATCAATACTTGAATCGTAAAACTCGTTGACTGGTGCCGTCCCTTCAATTTGTGATTCGGCGATGCGTTCAACATTTTGAATTTGTGCGGTGGCATGGATTTTCTTAAATTTCTCCTGTGCTGTTCTTGCACTCTGTGTTCTAACTCGGAATTTCTTTACCTTGCCATCATCCATCATTGCTGTAATGCGCCATTCGTTATTCATTGTTTTTGCGGCGTGCATAAGTCCACTTGGGTCGCTTTCTGCTACTTTATCGCCCATACCCGATAAATCATCTAATCTATCTGTGATCCATTGGACAGGATCTCCATCGCGTGCTTTGGCAACACCATAAGGCATATCGCCAGAGTTGCTAAAATAATCAAATAGTGCCTGGAAGAATGCGTCATTATCCGTTAAGTCACCACCTTCTTTAAAGTCTGCATACGACTCAGAGTATTGATCTAATATTGCTTGTAGATCATTTGATGTGCCGCCTTCGGTTACTGGCGCATCTTTGACTAAACGTAATGACGAAGCGGGTATGTTATTTGCTTGCGTGCCATCCTCAAGATCTATATAGTATGTTTTCGGAGCACCTTTAAATGCACCATGTTTAATTTGGCGAATATAGCCTGTCTTACTAGCGTGTTCGCCTTTAACAACTTTAACTTTCTTGGCTAACCCCTTTGCTTCGTTAACACCGGGCTTATCAATGACAAGTTCGCCGTTCTTAATACTTAAATTTGTTGTGCCATCTGGATTTGAAATAACTTCGTCATCGGCATCAAGTGGATTTATACCGGCCGCGGCAATAGCGGCCGCAGGTGTTGTTTTAGGAGCAACACCAACACTACCTGTACTACCTACTCCGGCCACTGCTGCTCCGCCTGCTCGCTTTTCTGCACCAGTACCACTTGCTGGTATCATTGGTGTTGCCCCAAGTCCATCTGCTACCATTTGCTCTGTTGGTTGCGCATTTGCTGCTGGACTCCGTACATAATATACCGAGCCGTTTGGTGCAATATAGTGAGGGAGGCGTTGAGAATCAGCCTCCATATACTCCGTACCGTTGACGGGAATCCGTGTGATGCGATCATCCATGTCATACAACAGAAAGTACTTGCCGTCAGCTGAACGGCGTGCTTGGTCATATACTTTTACATTGCCACGCGGCTGTCCAGTGGCATCACGACCAGAATTTCTTGCATCACGCACGCGGGCTTGGCGAATTTCATTCTGTTTAGCATCCCATTCGCGTTGCTGTGTTTGCCTTTCATACTGGCGTTGCCGTTGTATTTCATTGTAGTTGGGGCTAAAGATATCAGATACATGCTGGCCAATGCTTTTGTTTAGGCCGGGGTAATGCGGATTATTTTGCGCCATTGCTCCGTGTGTGCCCATCGCCATTCCTGCTGCGAGAGCTGCTGGTACTACTTTTTTGGCAACTCGCTGCATTACTTCTCTTGCACCTTCAGTTAACTCTCCGGAATATTGAATCTCGTCAACAAGTCCTTTATACCTTGTTAGTTGCTCAATGACAATTCCTTCATGCACGCGGCTGGAGATTTGTTTCTGAAATTTGCCTTCATGCAGAATTTTAAGTGTGATCATTTTATGGCCTTCATTTTCATAGTTATATTTATCGATTTAGACTAAATAGAATAGGTGACAGCCGCGTACTTGTAATACCGCTGTCATTAGTCAACCCCCATTAAGGATTATATGACCAACGAACCTATTTATCATTGCGTATATCGCATCACAAACATCGTAGAAAAGCGACATTACTACGGAAAACACAGCTCAAAAATTGAACCCAAATTAGATATTGGTATTCCTCGAACAGCAGCAACCCGGCAAAAAATAAGTGAAACTAAGAAAAATAAATCGCCCGAAGAAAAGGCAATAATTCGTCATAATATGAGCATTGCTCAGACAAGTAGGTCTTCTGAAGAAAAAGCTGCAACTCGTACGAAAAGAAATAATGTCCGTTTAACTCAACTACTTGTTAATGAATCTTCTTCCAATTCAACACCGGAATTGCACTGACTTTATTGACATCGTCAGACTCGATACTACCGCGTGCGGACAATGTTTTAATTTTGCCACCCATTGCTTTCACTGCATTGCGGATCATAACATCCTCTTCGTCGGTGTATGCGAAGGCGAATGGTCCTGCTTTTGGACCAAGTCCAGCGTCTGGTCCTCCTTTGTTTCCAGCGGTGTGAATTGACCATCTGTACATCTCATAACCCGGATCTATGCCAAGGTGGTACATGCCCGATATTGCATCTGTATGCATCTTGTTTAACTTGCCTTCTTTCAATGCTGTTTTGAAATTAGCAGTAAGTCCCCTTGCTTCTGATACAATAATAACATATTGTTCAAGTGTCTCAAGGTGTTCGCGGACGAAATTTGCATCCTCGTCTGTAATGCCACGGGAGCCTCGACCGCCTTTCTGCCTAATTCTTTTTAATTCATTATAAGCAGCAACGATGGTATTCAGTGTATTTGTTAATTGTTTAATATTATATGCTGCACTGCGGAATGAACCACCATGTTCAGCTTGTAAATCGGTTGTTAATGCTTGCGCTTCTTTTCGTGCTTTATTACGCAGAGAGGACAATGTATAACGACCTGCACCGCCTAACACCATAACCTCTGTTTTGTTCATTGGATCAGTTGGATCCAATTTGTAGATAACACTGTTGTTGTCAAGTGTGTGGGCTTCTCCGATGCCTTTCGCAGCAACCCCTTTCTTACCGTAGTTGATCTCATAATCCTCGTCTGATGGTGGCATGTTAGTTTTAACTCCACTTGGGCTAATATGCTTCTTTCCTATCCCTGCGCCACTACCTTCATACACGCCCTTGCCAATGTAACTTGTAACACTTCCACTTAGTCCAACTGCTTTACGACCGGCTGCAAATCTTGCTTTTTTGTTCTTACCCCTTGTCATTAACGGGAATGATACAGTGGCAATATCCCCACTTGATGTAGCACCAGCAGACGCACCACCGCCCTCATCTTCTATAATGGTATGGAGTTCAGAAAGTTTCATATGTTATTTATACAAATGATGATCTACTTGTTGATCTGCTAAGTATGGGTTACATAAAGGAGATTATATGTACTTAAACTTAATGATCGAATCAGAAGAATGCCCGAAATGTGGCGGCAAACACCCACCTATTACTAAATAGCTTGTCTAGTAGAGCTTGCATTAGCAAGACTTATGCTGTACCAACAGCGTAGACCTAGAACGTCAAGGAGAAACAAATGGGACGACCACTTAAACAATCAACATTATTAAATATTACTGCAAACTTCACATTTGAAGAAGCACCAGCAACTGCCGATATTAATAAACAAACAGGAACTCACCGGTACAACTTAGTTGGAGAGGGCAGAGCCCCGTTTCGACTTGCAGCGGTTGGCGGATCCGATAATTTAATGACTATTGAAGCACTCGACAGTGATGGCAATACATACAATGTAACTCGTGTACATGATAGGAAGTTACGAGTTCATCAGACCGGCGGTGGCACTCATCAATTTGCAGATGGCACGTTGGTATTGTGGACGTTTGCTGCTGCTGTAGAAGATTATTCGGTTACACTTGGAACGTAATTATTGATATACTTCATAAAAAAAGGACCATAATGGTCCTTTTTTGTTATTGACGTTAAATTATGATGGTAACATCTCGGCAGCATGGCCGCTTAATTGCTTCCTAATGCTCGTCATTGATGCGCCACTGGCAATTAAATCAGCTGCAAATACACTAAGTTCTTTAATACGACCCGGATCATATATCTTCTTACGGTGTGCAAAGTTAGTAGCGAATGCTAGCATGTCTTTGTTAAATTGGGCACGAGTTACTGTTGGGTGGCGCGCTGGTGCATCAACTGGATTTGCAGTCGCTGCCCGTGTTAATCCACGTAGTCTACTCTTCTCGGCGTCGGCAGCTTTCTTTTCTCCTGCTGCTTTGGCATTAGCACCAAAGGTGGTTGGGATAACACTAATTTGTGGATATGCTCCGCGCTGTGCATCTTTAGCAGTTAGGTAAATTGTATCAGCAGAGAAACGTAAACCTTGTTTAGTAAGGTCATCTGATGTACTATAGAACATAATGCTCTTACTATTCAAGTTAATAGCCAGGACACCTTCGTCATCCTTTTGTCCAATGTAGTAATTAAAACACGCCTGTGCCCATTGTTGCTTCGCAGTATTATCATCACCTGATTTAATGGCTTTTATAATAGCCGATACTTTAGCATGATCAGCTTTCTTACCGCCAAAAATCAATGTTACTACGTTATCAACCTTATTAAGGAAATCTGCTTTTACTTTTGGCAATTGAGTATGGCGATACCAATTAATAGCCTGCCCAAGGTTCATACCGTAACCCTTGGCCATTCCATTGGGGAATACTTCTTTGTACACCAATGAACTCTTTAACTTCTCTACTGATGCATTTAATTCAGATGATGCAGCTTCATATCCTTCGGCTGGACGCACTTCTTGGTCGGCAAATCGTGCGCCACCGCCCTGTGTTGTTTTAACTTCAATCTTACGCCATTTTCCGTTGTATTTAATAATTAAGTCACCCTTAGCTTTGTCATCTCCATCTTGATCTAAGTTTGTATGCGACCCTGGTTTACTAACACTCTTTGATAATACATTAAGACCAAACTCGCCCTTGCCTTGCCCCAAATCAGCAACTTCCATTACGTCATCTACTAACTCTTTAATAGCTTTGTTAGTATCGTAACCGTTGAATAGTTCCGAGAAGGTAACATTCTTTTTAGACAACAATACATCAATGTTAAGAATCTTATCTGTTTTCCATAGGTGAAATAACTCCTTGCGTTCGTCAGGACTTACTTCCATACTTGCAAGGTACTGTGATAACCGTTTTTGTGAAGATAATACAGCTGGATCATTTATTGAGTGCAATGCTCCATTTATCATACCCATTCGTCCGCCTGCATTAACGTGCGTCAATAATTCCTCAATTTCTTTAAGAGTTTTAGCAGTGGCATCATCTTGCGGCAATTGCTTAATCTTCGACGCAATGACATCTTTAAATGCTAATAGCTCGTTTGCATCGAATCCTTCTTTCTCAAGTATAATTTGTCGTAATAGCATTTAAATTGTTATCCCAGTTTTTGCAAGAGTTGCTCTTGCATCTGCTAATTTTTCGTCCTTCTGAGGATCATTTTCAAGAGCTCTTAATATAGATTCTACGCTTGTAATCGCAGTGCGATCAACGTTTGGTCCTAATAGCGTTTGTGCAATTTTGTCTGGGTCTGTAGATATTACTTTCTTAGTAGTACGATCAGACAAACCTGTCGTTGGGTTCCATAACATATTCAACGGCTTTGCAAGAGAACTCATCGTGATATGCTTGTACATATCTCTATACTTACTATGCGGATCCGCTGCCATTGCAAACTTGGCAAAATCTAAATTAGGAACAAACATGAAGTCGGTTTGTACAAACCCACGATCTGATGATCCGCCAATTGGCGTTCTAAAATGTACGTTAATGCCGGACTTTTTAATGTATGTTGCTGCCTCTACGTCATTTTGAGAGCACCAAACTGTTAGTTTATTTACTAAGTCTTCTTTTGTTGCAACCTCTTCCATTCCAATATCAATGTCGCCGGAACTCTCTTTCTTGCCCGTTGTACCAAGCAAGTGAGAAAACAAGTTGTATCCCGTGATACTCTCTAACCATCTTACTGTAGGCTCTACATCTGCACGTTGAATACGATCAGTCAGCGGTGTGCCATCCTTGTCCTTAAAGACATTTCCACCTTCATTGATAACTTTGCGAACCGCAATGACTTCTCGTAACAACATACTTAGGCTTTTGGTTTACGTGGCTTCTTAGCTTTAGCTTTTGGCTTTGCAGTAACCTTAGGTGCTGATTTAGTGACATCGTTTGCAAGAGCTGCGGCAACTACTGGCACTGTAACAGCAGGTGGTTCAACTACAACTGGCGGGTCGACTTTGTACGGTGCATCGTCAAATTTAGGTGGTATATTGGAGACTTCGTTTTGTACGTCTTTTCCTTCACGCAAGTAAAAGACGACTACCGCAAGCACTACTACGATGAAGATGATTATGAGAAATAGATCCATTTTAATTTTCCTTTATATTTAATGATGAAATCATTGTACTCTATTTAGCTCATTAGCTCAGAAGCAACTTTGGTATCTCTTCTTTGTAGCGCATAAACATAGCCTTAGTCTTATCAGCTTTAGCGACGGCTTCAGGTGTTTGAGCTGTTAAGTACTTTGACGACCCAATTTGTGCATCCATTTTGCTCACAAATATATCGGCAATCTTATTCATTAAATCTGGAGGTAATATCATTGATTGCTCAAAGGCCGCTACAAGACTCTTGATAGCATATACAATGTCACTTAACCGTTGCTCGTCTTTAATCCCGCTATGCTGTTCAAGTCCCCCGGGAAACGATGTTGGCTTTTCACCTTTTGCCAATTCATAATAGAAACTATATATGTCCTTTGCCCAGTTCTCGGGATCAATTGATACCATATGTAGTATCGTATCTTTACTTTGGCGGAAGCTTACTGGCTGTCCATTGCGTAATTTTGCCTGTACACCTTGAGAGCTAAAACTAAGATTCAGGGCGTCGGCCATTGCGCTTGTTAAACTTGTATTAATAGCCCCTTTAACCCTATATTCTGGTGCTAATGCTCGTCCCCAATTTGCGTGTTCGTGGAAGGTGTAAACTAAATCAACTTGTACGGGGCCTGCCGCTGAATCAAATATAACATTAGTGCCATTATCTGTTTTGTATTTTGCATTGAGTTGGCAGAAAGATTGAATAGCAGTGCGATAAACAGCGATGCGTTGGGCAGCACTTTCATCTGGGAGACTTGTAATATAGCACATAACATCAACATCGCCATATTCTCGTGTTGGATCTTGTATAAGATCTCGTTCATAATATGTACCCGAGCCCACTGGTTTGCCAATGTTAATCTCTAATCCCATATTACCCTGCTTTTCCCATTCATTGAATTTCTGTTCAAACTCCGCAAGATGTTTTACCATTTCTTGCACTACTGCTGGTGTGATGACTGTGGAAAAAGTTAAGTCACTTGCCCAGCCTCCGTTCATTAGCAATTCTCTAATTTTCATATTAGATTCACCTTCTGTTACTTTCACATCAGCATCAAACAAAAACACTGGTATTTTAACTTGTTTATTTTTAATTGCAGCGGCAATACGATTATGCCCATCAAGTATATAATTGTCGGCTGCGTATGCTAATACAACCGGATGATCTGTATATTCGTCAAATAGTGCTTCGTCGCCTGCTTCACTACTTAACCAATCCTGTGTAGCTTCAAGTTGATTTATAGGAAAATCGATTACGGTTGGTTTAATACCTTTTTCAATTTGATCTTCGACTATATCCCATAACTCCGAGGCTTCGTATGATTCTGAATGATCATTGTCCAGTGGATTACTTAGTCCGCGATATGGACCCAGCGGTAGTGTAGTTTTGCTGTATGGATTTGAATTGAAGTCTTCGATAACAATGTTAAGATAGTCGTTGAGAGTTTTCCTTGCAGTTTCAACTGTTGGCTTAATTACTTTTTTGCGGAGCGCAGGCGGCGTAATAGAGAACATATCGCCAGGATAGCTCTTTAGTTTCCAATTTGGCAATAACCGTTGAATCATTCGCTTATATAATGATTTCCTTGATACTTCATCGGCAGAGAATTGCAATGCGCCGATGTTATCCTTGTACTTAATTAGGAATGCCCTCATTATGTCGACTATGGTTCCCATTACAGCAGCCGAGTTACCTGTACCCGATAGATTGTATCTAACTGAACGACCGGGCGGTCTTGGAGTTTCTATTGTAAATTCAATATCCCATATTCCGTAAATATCTGGGTCTGGCTCTGTAGATGCATGAAACTTATACGGGATACCTTCTACAGTAAACACCGCCGAGGCGGTGTATTTGCCACGGAATTCCCATTTCCAGTCTTTAGTGCTCGGTTCAAACAATTCCGTAATCGGACTCCATGCCATGGTCCTTGAACCCTTGGCAGTAGGCTTGAATCCTTGCCCTTTGTAGAACTTTGTCAATTTAGCCTGCGATACTTGTCCTTTGTCCCAAGGGAATAATGTTAAACTAATGCCATCTGCAGTTGCAAGTGCTTGCAGTTCTTTCATTGCTCTTGCACCTACGCCTTGCCCCATTGGATAAGCTTGTATCCATGTTACCTCCACTGCATCACGTTTTGCGAAGCTTGGTGTTAGTTCAAACATAGCAAACTGTTGATCATTGCCCGCACCGCCAAGAGGCATGACATGATTGCGTTGGAACATCTGCGGATACCTTGCGTATACTTTATCAATCCAACCTTTAGCTTTTGCATTGCTTGTAAGTTTAATTGGGGTATCTGATTCTATTACTTCGTTAGCGGGTTTCTTGGCAGCAATAGCTTTCCACTTGTCCCCAATTGCCTTAACAAGTTCAGAAATAGTGTTCAACTTATTCTGTTGCATAAATCTTATTAGCTTCGCAGCATTTTCGCGATCGCCCCCTGAATCGGGCTTGCGGGCATTGCTTAAATTATTTGCTAAACCCTCTATAGCACTCTGAGCATCATATGTATATTGTAGACTATAACGAATGCGATCTGCAGCCTTAGACAATTGTGACACTTCTTTTGCTTGCAACAATTCCATCCATGGCATTAAATATCCACGGGGCTTTGATGATGTACGTTCTTTCTTAAGATCGGGACCGCGAAGTGTTTCTCTATTTGTAATAGGTACAGTTTTTCTAATATCTAAATTGTGCCATGCAGTAACATCTTCATATAGGTATGCCTTAATGCCAAGTGTCTTTGCTCGTAATAATAGTTGACGCGCATTAGCTGGTGCCATTGCACCGTAATTGTCCCGTTCTTTATTATCCATTACCTTCATGAATACGTGAACCGCTGTAATCCCGCCAATTGGAATAGTAGGTGTCCGCGAAAATATACGGTCTTCGGATTCGTGGTGCGTGACGTTAAATCTTTGATTTTGATTACGATTTTGCCAATAATCTATGGGTCCTGCTTTGTAGTGTTGATTAAACCAGTTGCCGTCCAATGCAAATAATATACCACTTGTCGAGTTTTTTGTTACATTGCTGTCGTGATAGCCGCCTCTGCTAGAGCGTGTAGTGCTCATGAAGTAATGATGCCCTTGAGGCGCATATTTCTCCTCAACACTACCAAGTGTTGATGCAAGCTGAAACTGCCCAGTAGTCAATATATTTAATGCACTAGATAAACTTGTATAGTGATAGGCAATGCGGCTTAGGCTTTCATTAACCACTGATTCATTTACATTATCCTCTGGCTTTGATAATATGAATTCCTTGCCATCTTTATAGAATTCCCAATTTGGTAATAATCTATGTGCCATTTTAGCATATAGGGATTGTCGTGAATCTTCGTTGGCAACGAATGTAATACCGCGAAGTGTTTCTTTGTATATGCTGATAAAATCCTTTAGGATGTTTACTACCGTTCCCATTACTTCTGCAGAGTTGCCAGAGCCAGTGATTCCGTATGAAGTGGCCTCGAGATCAGTATAGCCGCTATAGTGCTTGTCGATTTTGAAAACAACATCCCACATGCCCGCAGATTCTGGACTATCGGGGTGCGTATATGTTTCGGCCATAAACATATATGGGATTTTGCCTATTTTAAATAACGCTATAGCAGATGTGTTATAGTGATGCTTCCACTTCCATTCTTTATTGCTTGGTTCAAATAATTCAGTTAATTCCTCTTCTTCACTAAGTGGTTTAAGATCACCAGTCGACGTTGTTAATTTGAGGAGTAACTCAATTTCAGGTCTTGACGCTTTGAGTAAGCCCTTGTTGAATAGCAGGCGAGCCCGCTTATACGCCGGGATACTATACATGTAGTCTGCTGAGTTTGGAAACGCACCCATAAGTCTCTTTAACTCAGCCATGCGGACATGTTCTGGATTATCGGCCATAGGCAGAGTTTCATCATCTTCAGTTACGACCATTGCAGTAAACAATGGGCCATTTACAACACGAGTAGTCCTCTCTGCGAATAAACCATCGCTTAACGCTTTAATAAACTCTGGAGTTAAATCTCGATTACGATATCCTCCAAGTGGTATAAGGTGAACTTCTATTGGACTGTCACCTTCTAACTTTTGTGTTATTGTGGCACGATTACGACCTTCGTGACGTTTAACCTGCGCAACTTTACTAAAATTGCCAACATCCCATTCTTCAGGAATTGCTATTTCTAAAAATGGGGAGCCTGTTGCACCGCCCGCTGCCATATATTTTTCTAATTCCGGGTCGTGTGGCTTGCCAAGTGGTTCGGCCAAGCGTAGGAATGTACTTGGCTTCATCTGTACGCGAAGTCCAAAGTAGTCTATATCAGCATTGTATGGGACTGCGCCTGCACCATCTTTGTTGTCAATGGTAACCTCGTTCATTGGGCCATTTTCTGCTGCTAATGCACTTTTTACATCCCACCATTCGCCGGGATTATATTCTACTTCTAACATTTCTACGGGTACACTCGTTGGTACAATGATTTCATCGTCGTCGCGTTGTATGCCATTCGGGGCTTGCGGGTATACACCATAATGTGCAACAAGATTTTTCCATTTAGCACGAAACATAGTTGCTTCGCTTGCATCTACATGGTAGAAGCCGCCGTCTGGCTTGTATGCAAAATAAACGCCGGGTCCAGAATATCCAACTTTAGAGGGCTGTAACCCACTTTTAATTATACTGCGTAACCCAAGTTTAAGATTAGGTAGATGTGACACATGATATACATACTCTTGTTGGGCAATAACTTCGTTTAAATACTCGTTCAGGGATTTCATACGATATTTAGCAAAAGGGCAGGCTGCCTACTGCGTGATTAACTCATAAACCAAGGGTCAATGATTACGGGTGTTTGACCACGAAGCATTACATTTTCGGTGTGTAAATCCCATCCTAAAGGACCATCGGGATGTGCTAAACCTGTGGCGTGTAATTTTTCTGCAATATCATAAAAATCACTGTAGAATTTCAGTTTAGCGGGATTGGCTAGAATTGATTGTGCAATCGGCGACATGTTATAATGTCTATCGTCGAACGGGATGTCGTTATCCCAATTCGCTGGATGTTTCTGAAGATATAATAGCAAGTTCTTAAATCCTTCCCCTTTAGGCCCCGGCGCGCCACCTTCTTCGATATCACTGATTATTTGATAAACAATGACTAAAAGGAAAGATCCAGATTTTAAGGGCATTAGCTTTTCCATTGCGATCTGCGTGAAAACCTCACCCATTACTTCAATTTCGTTTACTTCAGAAATTTTGGGTAGGAACGGTGATGTTGGATTAGCCTTAACAAATTCATAAAACGTTGTGAATGATCTAATTGCCTTTGCTGCTGGTGAATAATCTTCTGGGAATAAGATTTTGATAACATGGCTGCTATCTTTCTTATAAACCATTGCATCTGCACCGGAACCAATCTTTTTGTAACCGTTTTGTTTGAAGAGACGGTCCATCTCATTACGGTGAGTTACAGTTGCAAGTTCTTCTAATGGTTGTATAAATTCTCGTAAGCGCATGAAGTATTTATACAAACCATCAACACTGCGATACTATTTTCCTGCGATTGCCTTGATGCGTTCTCGCCGTTCGTTGTCTTGTTGACACGGTACGCTACAGAATGTAAACTCTGTCGGCTCCTCACACTCTATGCAAAAACCCGTACGAATTGGAACAAATTCTTTTGCTGTTGCTTTTTGAAAATCTGCAAGAGCTTCCATCGCTTCTTGTGCGTCATCAACTACGTCTGCCATATTATTTCCTATTTTAATTATTGTATAACCACTGCTTGGCGGGGCATAGCATGGTATTTTCGTTCCCAACGATCCTTACAAGCCGGGAGAGCACATGTTTTAATTTGCACGGGCAACCAGTGGAGATTTACCTGTGAATCACACCCGCCTGATGCCAATGGGATAACATGGTCGATTTGCCATCCGGGGCAGCTTGCAATTGGTGCTAGTGTAGTAGGGCATGGAAATACCTTTGCAAAGTCATTTAGTACAGCCCTACTGCGGATTATCCTCCCAGCAGCAGTTCGTGCTGGTTCGCCACAATAGCGTGGATCATTTATTGCCCCGAGTTCTCCAGGTGACGGCAACTGCGCCAATACAGTCCCAGATAAGGACATGATCAACACTAACGCCACTGATAGGTTAAGTTTCATCTGTCATCCCTTGATCAAAGTAGTAGCCAATCTTCTCGACGACCAATGGCATATTTACCGAATTTCTTGACATTCCGTAGTTTTGTTTAACTAATTTGCTCTTGGCATAATCTACTTTGTAGATCATATTACCATGCGAATTGTGAGCATTTCTGCGTTGCTCTACAACTTCTACAATAGTCTTGCCTTGAATGAAGGCATGCATATACCACTGCCCTTTTTCTCCAGCAGGGTGTATGTCGCCGATTTCATAGCGTATGTAATTGATCACTTACGACTTGCTATCGATGAATCCTTGCAGAAGTTCTGCTACAAGCGTATTCAGCGTGATGTCTTTCTCATGAGCCATTGTCATCAACTGCAACATTAGGTCATCTTCGAGATCAATTTGAATTTCAACTCGCGTGTCGTAATCTTCTCCGGCGATGATAGATGCTCCTTTAGCCAGGAAGTCATCAACTGTGTCCAGGGTGACATACTCGATATCGTCCCATGCTTCATCAGCATTGACACCGCGGCTCATTGCTTCGTTGCGGTTCTTTTGCATGTACGCAGGATTGACCAAGCGGTATGCGCGTTGGTTCATGTAATCATGTGCTTGCACTTCATATACTTCTTGCGTCTGCGTGTCGAAAATAATATGGAAGCCATACCCTTCGTCATTGTCCCCATTCCAAGAGTCAAGTGAGTAAGCAGACGAACCATAACACTGCCATCCATAATCTCCGCATTCGGTAATGCGAAAGTTAGTAAGTTTCATCCATTGTTCAATTGTAATCATTTTGATTCTCCAAAAATATAATCTGCCATTCTCTTCTCTACCACTTCTCTATCTACTCTAGTTGTTGCACACGAAAAACAAATATTTTCATGATTTGGCCCATAAGGACGACATTCATCAATATTCCCGCAGAACACGCAGAATTCATCTGGTTGCTCAGCGATAATTCCCAATGTTGTCATGCCGGCTCGGCTACTGTGTCTTCATCCTGCATCGCTGCTTTCAACGCTTTAATCAAATGCCTGGTTGACGCTGTATTCATCGTCAAGGTAATTGAATTATAATCGCCAACACGAAGGACAACTCTACCGGCCGAATCATTACCAACTGTATAGTGTATTACTGGTTCAGGCTCGGATAATTTGGCTTTGTCAGCTTTGTTGGCAGATGGCGCTCTCATTGGTCTGCTTCTTGGAAGCGGTTGCGGCATGCCATTTAGTTCAGCATCTACAAGTTTGTCAAGTTCCGAACGAGTATCCTCAACCGGGGTACTTTTTTTCTTAAAAAAGTTAAACATAACTACTCCATTCTATTAAAAATCTACTGTCTGTATTATACAGAAAAAAGGGGAACATAGCAAGAGGGCATTTAGCCGAAATCTGGCACTTCTACTTCGTCCCCAATGCCAAGCTTGTATGCAACAAGGCACCGCATTGCAGCAACGATTGGACTCCTATCATTACCATAGCTGTATCCGCGGACCTTTCCGATTTCAGCAATCCAGGGCCAGCATAGCGTATTGCCCGGCGCTAAAATGGAGATGTGGTGCTCAGCAACGATGGCCATACATTCCTCTCCATCAGCGGAATAGTCCGGAATATATGCAGTGGCACCGTCGGTTATGGTCGCGAAGATTGGAAGATTGTCCTGGTTCTCTAACTGGAACGCAAGGTCGGCAGTTGACTCAAGGAAAATATAGCGTGCCTTCAAAAAATCGTGTCGTAGCCATACTTCTTTGCCAAGTGCTTTTGCTACTGCCCGGTTGAGAGCATTGCCCTCAAGATCGTTAATTTTGATTTTCATATTATTCTTTCATTGAATATTGTGTCTTCTTAAACTGCTCACTTAGAAACGCATCTATAGTAGGCGCGTTATCTTCTGTAAATTCATCTTCACATACTTCACGAACAAGTCCATAGACGCGTTCAATGTTCCTTGCATGGTCATGGCCTTGCACAAAATCTCGCGCAAAGACCCGTCGGATAAACCAGCGTTCAAATGTTGTCATAATGCTTTATCCGTTTGCCATTTCGTCATCTTCAAATTCTTGTTCCCACTTGAGGCGTGCCTCTTTTGCTAACTCATCGGCAACTTCATTTACCCATGCAAGCGGGACTCCAACATGTTCCGAGATATATGCACGGTCAATTGGACTGTCGCCTTGCTCAAGCATAGTTAGAATTGTTGAGTAGAGGTCTTTCATTTTAGACATTGTGCTTCCTTATGCAGGTTGACGGTTTGCGAATGCAATTGCAGACGCACGATTCTTAAATGAAGTCCCACGCAGAGCTCCAATTTTCAGGGCACAGAACTTTTTAGAATCTTCGAGCTGCAGAATTTCATATCCATTTACAATAGTATATGTTGAAACTGCTTCAAGTCCCAATGCTATCATATAATTGGGTTGCACTTTGATGACATTTAATTTGGACATTTTACTTCCTTAGATAGAGTTCAGAGTAGGAGTGTATGCAGCAATCAATTCGCGTTCACGAGCATGAGCGGCAGGCTTGCCACGCACTACTTCGAGAACTTGAGTTGTGAAGCCTTCGCGGCCATATATGCGCAAAGCATTGCACAAATTCCAATCCTTGGATTCAGTCTTTGCGCGGCTAAGATGACGATTAAAGCGTCCACGAACCGAGCTAATTGCAGTGCCAGCGGATACAGTCAATCCAATGTAGCTTTCGCCATTTACACACAAGAGAGCGTAGATAATGTGGTTGCGATCTACGCGGCGTTTGCGTGTTACTGGAGTGTTCTTGCTGTTCATGTATTAATTATAACGCATATCGGCTCGAGCGTCAACCACTTTGGGCTCTATTTTGAGCTTATTTTCGTTGTATTTTAGCAACATAACGAATAACCCGCCAGATTGTAGGGTATTATACCGGTTGACAATAGGCCCATTTTGCAGTATAATTAATACTTAAACAGCACAAGGATTGAAGATGAATTC
>Ga0209702_10000680_pt1 | contig 71040 bp, 63 predicted proteins | sample FRY01_FD_187210 | JGI IMG/M metagenome (GOLD analysis project Ga0209702, IMG submission 187210) | Freshwater microbial communities from Lake Fryxell liftoff mats and glacier meltwater in Antarctica - FRY-01 (SPAdes) (version 2) | ecosystem: Environmental > Aquatic > Freshwater > Ice > Glacier... | reverse complement strand
CCGATGCGCGACGATTAATGCCAGACATGGCGGTGACGAGCGACATTATTGTCGGCTTTCCTGGGGAGACAGAAGAAGATTTTGTGCGCACGATGGAAGTGGCAGCAGCTGCCGAGTTTGATTCTGTTTTTGAATACATCTTTTCACCTCGGGAAGGAACAGAAGCAGCAAAAATGGTTGACCTGTTCGTTGATCCAGCAGTCATCGGAGAACGATTTGATCGATTGCGAGTGGTTATTGAACGCAGTGCTCTGCTTAAACATCAAGCAAGAGTTGGTCGAATTGAAGAAGTTCTCGTTGATAGTCCAAGCAAGCGCGATCCAGCAGTGATGACAGGCAGAACTCGACAATTCAAGTTGGTCCATTTCTCTACTCCGACACCATTGCGTCCGGGAACCTACGCCAATGTTGAAATGCTGAGCGCATCACGGCATTATGTGATGGGTCGCCTCGTTGAAGTGTTGTCGGAGCCAACTCATAAAATTCGTATTCTCGTGTTGGCGGTCTAGCCCGGATGTCATCTATAAAGTCGCTTGTCGTTCTTGGTCCGACTGCGAGTGGCAAAAGTGATGTAGCAATGGCAGTTGCAACATCGATGCCCTCAGGATCTGTTCACATCGTCGCTGCCGATGCGATGCAGGTGTATCGACGCATGAATATCGGAACTGCCAAGCCCACTGCACACGACCAGGCAATGGTGCCTCATCATGGAATCAATGTGTGTGAGCCATCCGAACGGTACACAGTTGCTCGTTATATGGATGATGTTGCTATTGCACGAACAGCGATTGTGTCTGTAGGCGCAACCGAATTGATCGTGGGTGGAACTGGCTTGTATGTCACTGCGATTGTTGATGGTTTGCATATGCCTGGAGAATGGCCAGAGATTCGAAAAGAGTTAGAAGAAAATCCAGACACGCAAGCACTTTTTGAAGAGTTGCAGCGGATAGATCCAGACTCGACTCTCAAGATGGAGCCGAACAATCGTCGTCGTATCGTGCGTGCACTCGAAGTATGTAGTGGAGCTGGAGTGCCTTTTAGTTCCTTTGGTGATGGACTCGACAAGTATCGAGCGACAGACACGAAGATGGTTGGGATTCGTTGGGATCGAGATGCTTTGCGTCAGCGAATTGCCCGACGCGTTGGCATCATGATCGACAATGGACTGGTGGACGAGGTGCGTGCACTAGCAGCAGAGCCAGAGGGGCTATCAGCAACGGCTGCCCAAGCACTTGGCTATAAAGAGATGATTGAGCATCTTGAGGGTCGCACAAGCTTGTCAGCAGCGATAGCGGCCACGGTGTTGCGTACTCAACAGTTCGCCATACGACAAGAGCGGTGGTATCGCAGGGACCCTCGAATCGAATGGGTCGATGTCACTGGTGATCCAGTTGAACAAATCACCCCCTATGTACTGAAGCATTTGGAATAGTCTGAAAAGCACTATGCACGTCCAACTGTCGAAACACCATGGTCTGGAAAACGACTTTTTGGTCTACGATCTCGCCCAAGGTGTTCCTGATGTTGGATGGTCTGAACTAGCGATCCGTTGGTGTCATCGCACCACAGGGATTGGTGCAGACGGATTGTTGTTACTGCATCGTGAATCACTCACTGATGTGACCATGGTTTTGTATAACGCAGATGGCAGTCGTGCTGAGATGAGCGGCAATGGAATCCGATGTTTAGTGCAGGCAGCACATTGGTTCGCAAAGGCTGGGGCACACACCACATATGCAGTGTCAACAGATGTGGGTATTCGCTGTGTGGAGGTCATTGGCGACTGGGATGGCCAAACATTGCAATTAAGTGTTGATATGGGGCATGTTGAAAAACTCGATCAGCCTGCGAACTGGTCGTTGTTGCAGTGTGATCCGATTCGGCCAGTGCATCATGTATCTCTTGGTAACCCGCACTCAGTTGTTGGAGTAGATGATGTGCTCGCAGTTGACTTGTTGTCGCTTGGGAGCAAAGTGCCTGAGATAAATCTTGAAATCATCGAGCCAGGTCCTGAACCACATGCCATCACTATGCGTGTTCATGAACGCGGGGCAGGCATCACGAGAGCGTGCGGTACCGGTGCGTGTGCAGCAGCTGATGCGGCGATGGCATGGGGTTTTGTTCCCCATGATGCAGCAGAAGTCATTGTGCATATGGATGGTGGCGATACACGAGTTCGGATCACGAACGATGGTCATGTCACATTGATTGGTCCAGCAGTCCATATCGGGTCGATCACGGTGCATGTGTGAGTAACCCGTACCAGGAGGCGCTTGGCAAGACTCTGATTGAGCGTACTTTCCGAGAGCGAATAGTTCTAGTTGGTGTCACGCTTGCTGGACAGACTGATGAAGAAACTGAAGAAGGTCTCGACGAGTTGTCGCTCTTGATTGATACTGCAGGCGCCGATGAAGCAGCACGACTAACCCAACGACGTGACACTCCTGACCCGGCGTGGTACATCGGTAAAGGAAAAGTTGATGAACTAAAAGAAGTGTGCATGGCTATTGATGCAGACACGGTGGTCTTTGATAATGATTTATCTCCAAGCCAACAATTCAATTTAGAAAAAGTATTGGGACGCACTGCGCTTGATCGCACAGCTGTCATTCTTGACATCTTTGCCCAAAATGCTCACACGCTTGAGGGTAAAACTCAAGTGGAATTAGCAATGATGCGCTATCGGCTTCCGCGTTTACGTCGTGGCGTAAAAGGCGCGTTGTCGCAACAGGGCGGCGGTATCGGCACCCGTGGCCCCGGAGAGACAAAACTTGAAGTGGATCGTCGTCGCATTATGGACCGGATCACGAAATTAGAACAAGATCTGAAGGGATTGCAACGTACTCGTGTCACGCAACGTAAAAGTCGGGGGCGTAGTGGCCTTGCTTCTGTTGTCATCGTTGGGTACACCAATGCTGGAAAGTCGACTTTGTTGAACGCGCTGACATCAGCAGGTGTACTCACGGAAAACCGATTGTTCGCAACTCTTGATCCAACGACTCGTCGTTTGTCGTTGCCAGGTGGTGAGCCTGTGCTTGTTACTGACACTGTTGGATTTATTCGTCAATTACCGCATGGTCTTATTGAGTCATTTAAAAGTACATTGGAGATTGCAGCAGAAGCTGACTTGTTAGTGCATGTTGTGGACGCCAGCGCCGTACATCCAGAAGACCAGATGACTGCAGTGCGCGAAGTGCTTGCCGAGATCGGTGCTGACAGAGTGCCAGAGTTCATTGTGTTCAACAAAGCTGATCTGCTTGATGATTGGGCAGCTGCACTCGTGGCTGATCATCAAGGATCTGTTGCGGTATCGGCATTACGCAAAGAGGGATTTGAGGTGTTGTTGCGGCGCCTTGGCGACCGGATGCGTTCCATTAGCCGCATCACCGATCTCGTGGTTCCCTATGACCGTGGCGATATTTTGGCATCCATTCATCGTGAGGGCGAAGTGGTGATGACAGCAGAACTCCAGTCTGGAATGCAGATTCGAGCGCGACTGTCGGAGGCATCCGTTGGCAGACTGCGTGAGTTCGTTGTGGCCCTCGATGATCAGGGAAACTTAATAGATCATGACTAATCGAGATCTTGTGGGCTTCGACCCACCGCCATACCCATACGATCGCCTTGATGCATTTGTGAAATTGGCATCTGCTCATGAAGGCGGCATTGTTGATTTATCGATTGGAACACCATGTGATCCACCACCTCAAGCGGTGATCGATGCGCTTGGAGGCTCTGGTGCAGAGCGCGGGTATCCAGCAAGTATTGGTTCTGAAGCATTACGGCGAGCAATTGCGCGCTGGATGGGCCGCCTCTTTGAAATTGATGTTCCCGTGTCGCGCATTGCGGCCTGCATTGGCACCAAAGAGTTTGTTGCAACAACACCGCAGTTCATGAAGTTGCGTCGCCCTAATCGTGACACTGTGCTGTACCCGGCAGTTGCGTATCCAACATATGAAATGGGAGCAATCCTTGCAGGTCTTCGAGCGGTACCTGTACCGACGAACGCAGAGGGGCACATGGATTTAACATCCATCGCTGCCGATGATATTGAACGAGCCTTGATGTTGTGGGTAAATAGTCCAAGCAATCCAACGGGCGCTCTAGACGATCTGAAGTATGCAGCCAACTGGGGGCGCGCCAATAACATTCCTGTCTTTAGTGATGAGTGTTATGCCGAGTTCACGTGGTCAACTTCGGCCCAGTCAATCCTGCAGCATGGTCTGGATGGCGTGGTAGCAGTTCATTCGTTGTCAAAGCGGTCAAACCTTGCAGGAGTGCGCGTCGGGTTTTATGCAGGCGATGCAGAGATTGTTGATTATCTAAAAGAAGTTCGCAAGCATGCTGGTTTTATGGTGCCTGGTCCTGCGCAGGCTGCGGGTGTTGCTGCTCTTGATGATGATGATCATGTTCGTGTGCAACGCAACCGCTACCTATCGCGCTTGTCGCTGATGGCCTCCACCTTGTCGAAATGGTCTGGCATCGATATAGCAATGCCAGACGGCGGTTTTTACTTATGGTTCGATGCACAAGACGCATGGGTATTTACAGAAAAACTGGCACGAGAGGGCGGTGCGCTAGTGAGTCCAGGAGATTTTTATGGCTCGGGTGGTGCGCGTTTCGTACGAGTGGCAGTTGTACAACCAGATTCTGCATTGCAACGAGTGGCGCAACGCCTCGGTCTGTAAGCGCTATGTGAGTCGTTACAAACGACGAAGAACGGTGACTAACTTGCCAAACACATTGACCTCGTCAGCATCAAAAACCATTGGTTTCATTGATGCATTTGCTGGGGTGAGAGTGATCTTTGCACCAGACTGACGGAATGTTTTGATGGTTGCTTCATCTCCATTAATCCCTGCAACAACGATGTCGCCGTTATTGGCAGTTTTTTGTTGACGAGCTACGACGAAATCTCCATCCAAAATGCCGACTTCGATCATGCTGTCTCCGCGTACGCGCAGCATAAATAAATCTCCATCGCCCGTGAAGTCAGTAGGAAGTGGAATGAGATCCTCAACGTTTTCTTGAGCAAGAACGTTCATGCCAGCAGCTACATCTCCCATAAGTGGAACATGTCGAGATGGGCGACGTTCCATGGCTACTTCAGAGTTGGTATCGAATCGCACTTCAAGGGCTCGTGGCTTGGTCGGATCGCGACGTAAAAAACCTAATTTTTGCAAAGTGCCAAGGTGGTTGTGCACAGTTGATGGTGAACTAAGACCAACGGCTTGGCCTATTTCACGAACGCTTGGCGGATAACCGCGGTCTTGCATGCTCTTTTCAATGACATGGAGGATCTCGCGTTGGCGGGGGGTAAGGGCTTCAGACATGTGATGAGCGTACAGGTGTTCGTTGCTCAGGTCAAACACCTGTTCGTAGAACAAATGTTCTGTAAACCCTTGACAACCGAACACTTGTTCGCTAAAACTAACGAACACCCGTTCGCTACGGTGATCACCACTACCAACTTGCCCCGTCAAAAGGGCCATATTGCAAGGAAACCCTCATGTCAGCTCATATCGATCCACTTTTGTCTCACTCGCGCACCATTACCACACGTTCTGTCCGCCCGACAGCTGTTCGCCCGTCCGAGCGGGTGTTTCGCCGCCGCCGCGTGGTTGCAGCAACCATGGTGTTTGGTCTGACCACAGCGTTGGTGTCCACAGGGGCTTTCGCCAGTGGGTCAACACCGAGTAATCAGACCATTCCCCGTACCGTGATCGCCCAGCCAGGCGACACGCTGTGGGGCATTGCAAGAGATATCGCTCCAAAAGGCAATATCTCCAACCTTGTCAGTGAATTAGTACGGGCCAATGGCTCCCATATCGAGCCGGGTCAAGTCATTCGTATTCCCTAGGGTCTGCGAATGTGCAAAAAGTAAACAAAACTGACAAAAAGGTGCGTGGAGTTCACTTATAGTGAACTTTCGTGCATTGTCCAGTCTGTAAACACGACGACACCAAGGTGATCGATTCGCGTCCCGCCGATGATGGCTGTGCCATTCGCCGCCGTCGCGCCTGCCCCGAGTGCACATATCGGTTCACAACGTATGAACGACTAGAGGGAGCGCCATTGCTTGTTCTCAAGCGCTCAGGCGGTCGTGAACCATTCGATCGGAACAAAGTGTCATTCGGGGTTCATTCAGCCTGCAAGGGCCGCCCTGTGACTGATCAACAAGTTGAACTGCTAGCAGAACTTGTTGAAGATGATGTCCGCCTTGCTGGGGCTGCTGGAACGCAGATCACATCATCGGTGATTGGTCATGCAGTACTTGAACGATTAAAGACACTTGATGAAGTGGCCTACATGCGTTTTGCCAGTGTCTACAAAAACTTTGATGACGCAGCGGACTTTCGTCGCGAACTTGCGCTTCTTAAACAGCCGTAGTTCGTTCGTAACGAACAAACACACAATTGTCTTCGTCTCGTACACAGACCAATTTGAACCTGCGTGCAATGTGTGGGGCCTGACTCATACTGAGCCCACGCATACCGGCTAGTTGTGGTGAAAATGTGAGGTTGATTGCATCGACAAGATCTTGTTCCAACAGTGCTGCATTGAGTTGTGGTCCGCCTTCAACATGAATGATCTTGGCGTCTAGTTGGGCCAATGCCACAGCAAAATTCACATTGCTTGTGCCAGCACGAATTGACTCAACGGGAACTTCACGGGCGGTTGTTGTCGTGATGATAAAACCTGCACCTGATGTAAAAAGGGCCGTTGAATAATCGAGGTCGCATGATTGGGTGACAATCCCAATCCGTAGTCCTTTTTTGCTCGGCACACCGTAACCCTCTGCTCGTACTGTGCCTGCGCCAACCAGTACCAAATCTGCTGCGCTTCGTAGGCTCATGAGATGGGCTTGGTCTGCTCTGCCGCCAAGTGGACCCGAGCGTCCATTGATGTCCACTGCGCCGTCAAGCGTCGTGATCATGCACAGTTCAATGCGCTGCTCACGGCTTGCGGGAAGATTCATGGTCAAAGTGTAGAGCGCTTCGGGTAAGGGGTCTATGGCGTGGCAAAGTGGAGTATGACATCAGGATCCAATCGCACCGTCTTTCGCACCTGTCCACTGTGTGAGGCCACGTGTGGCCTTGAAATTTCAGTGTCACCTCAAGAACAGATTGTGCGTATCCGAGGTGACCAAAAAGATGTCTTCAGTCACGGATTTATTTGTCCAAAGGGCAGCACATTAAAGCAACTACACGAGGATCCTGATCGTCTACGCAAGCCGCTAGTCAAGCGTGATGGAAAACATGTTGAAGTGTCATGGGAAGAGGCATGGCAAGTAGTTCATGCTGGTTTGAACGGGGTAATTGCGCGTCATGGTCGTGGGTCTCTTGCTGCATACGCAGGTAACCCTGGTGCACATAACACGTCATCGATGTTCAGTGGTGCTGTACTGCGCTCAATGGGCTCGCATAATCGTTTCAGTGCATCAAGTGTTGATCAGTTGCCAAAACATGTGGCGGGTGGCTACATGTTTGGAGCAGCTGCTGCAATTCCTGTTCCAGACCTAGACCACACGGACTATTTGTTAATGCTTGGTGCTAACCCGTATGCATCGAATGGAAGTTTGTGTACCGCACCTGATTTTCCTGGTCGCATTCAAGCCATCCGTGCTCGTGGTGGAAAAGTTGTTGTTGTTGATCCGCGGCGCACAAAAACAGCAGATGAATCAGATGAGTGGGTATCAATTCGTCCTGGAACAGATGGTTTGTTCTTGGCTGCGATCGCCCATGTTTTGTATGCACAGGATCGCGTAAAAGTAGAAGCTCGTCTGCGCCCGTATCTGAATGGATTAGAAGAATTACGTACCGCAGTACTTCCATTTTCACCACAGCGAGTTGCAAAAGCGACAGGAATTTCTGCAGATGTCATCAAGCGTATTGCCACAGAACTTTCCAATGCACCAACTGCTGCTGTGTACGGACGCATTGGCGTGAACACTGTGGCATTCGGAACCGTTAACGCTTGGCTTATTGACGCAATAAATGTGATCAGCGGAAATATCGATCGCCGTGGTGGAGCAATGTTTACATTGCCAGTGGCCGGAGGGCCATTGGCTCGTCCAGCATCGGGCAAGGGCCAAGGTTTTCGCACGGGTCGCGGCACCTCGCGCGTCAGTGGCATGCCAGAAGCGATCGGGGAGTATCCAGTTGCGGTATTGGCAGAAGAGATTCTGACCCCAGGCGATGGACAAGTGCGAGCACTGATTACGTTGGCTGGAAATCCGATTCTGTCAACGCCCAATGGCAAGCAACTTGAACGCGCATTTTCTGAGCTTGAGTTCATGATCAGTGTTGACATTTATCTCAACGAGACAACTCGTTTTGCAGATGTCATCTTGCCGTCGCCATCTGCTCTTCAAAAAGATCACTACGACTTAGCGCTTTTACAATTTGCGATACGTAACGTTGCTAACTACAGCCCGGCAGTTCTTCCCCTAGACGAAGACGCACAAGACGAGTGGGAAATATTCGCCAAACTTGCTGGAATCTTGCAAGGTATGGATGCAGATATTGATGCATCTGTCGTTGACGATGTGATGGTTCGTGCAATGATCGGCTCATCTGTTGGTTCTTCTTCTTCGCCAGTTTTTGGCCGCGATGTAGATGAAATTTATGAAGAGTTATCTCGTGACGGTAGACGTGGACCAGCACGTATGATCGATTTTGCGGTGCAGGCCGGCCCGTACGGTGCGGGATTTGGTGCCCAGACAGATGGGGTGTCACTGCAGATGTTGCTTGACAACCCGCATGGCATTGATATGGGTCCTCTTGAGCCTCGACTGCCAGAGTTGTTGCGTACCTCCACAGGGAAAATTGAACTAGCTCCGCCAACATTTCTTGCAGACCTCGTGCGGCTCGAAGAATCAATAGAACTTGTTGACGACTCTCAGATGTTGTTGATCGGACGTCGTGAGTTGAAGTCAAACAATTCATGGATGCACAACATCAAAGTGTTGACCAAGGGTTCGCTGTCATGTACTGCCCAACTACACCCCATCGATGCTGCACGGATGGGTGTTATCACCGGCGATATTGCGCGCATTACGAGCAAAATTGGGTCAATTGATATTCCTGTTGAAGTCACAGAGTCGATTCGCCAAGGCGTGGTCAGTGTTCCTCACGGGTGGGGTCATGGTGTTGCTGGAACCAAAATGGGGGTGGCGGCTGAAAAGGCTGGCGTGAATAGCAATATTTTGTCCGACCACGAGGCGATTGATCCATTATCGGGCACCTCGGTGCTCAATGCGATCCCCGTGACGGTTTCAGCAGTCAATGACTAAAAGTTACTTTTCCACAGATGCGGGATGATATCCACATCTTGCGCACAGGTTAATCCCCCTAAAAATAAAGGGTTTCCACAGAATATGAGAAAAATTCACACCCTTGTCCACTTCCAATCCACAGGGTCATCACCGTAAGGTGGAAGGGTTCGTTCGTCTGTTCGAGAGGGCCAAAAAAGTTTTTTTAGAAGGGTCGTTGACAAAGGGGTAGTTACAGTGCTGTAATCTCACTACCACTTGTAGATCAACTGCACTTGGAGGTTCATTACCCACTACATCTAGTGGTTGGGGGTAATATTCCGTCAATTATCGGTCTTTAGGCCATTTCATCTCAATTCATCACCACCAGGAGTCATCATGTCGTTAGCGCCAGACCGTTTATCTATCGGAATCGGACGATTCTTCACCACGCCTGGCGTACATCCCTACGACGAGGTGGCATGGGAAATTCGTGACTCGCGCATCACCAACTGGAAAGATGGCACCGTTGCGTTTGAGCAACTTGGCGTTGAATTCCCAGCTTCATGGTCGCTTAACTCGACCAACATTGTGACCCAAAAATATTTCCGTGGCACTCCTAACACAGCAGAACGTGAACACTCAGTGCGCCAGGTCATTGACCGAGTCGCCGACACCATCACAACATGGGGTGTTGAGGGCGGATATTTCGTCGACACAGAAGAAGCAGAAGCATTTCGCGCTGAACTGAAGTTTACTTTGGTCACTCAACGAGCAGCATTCAACAGTCCCGTATGGTTCAACATTGGCGTGCCAGGTGTTCCGCAGCAAGCAAGTGCGTGTTTCATTCTCGCTGTTGAAGACAAGATGTCAGCGATTCTGAATTGGTATCGCGAAGAAGGAACGATCTTCAAAGGTGGCTCCGGTTCTGGCATCAACTTGTCAAAGATTCGCTCAAGTGCTGAAGGACTTGAGGGTGGCGGTACTGCATCTGGGCCTGTGTCGTTTATGCGTGGTGCCGATGCATCAGCCGGAACTATCAAGTCTGGCGGTAAGACTCGTCGCGCCGCAAAGATGGTCATTCTGAACGCAGATCATCCAGATATTGAAGAGTTCATTTGGTGCAAGGTAAAAGAAGAACGCAAAGCTCGTGTACTGCGCGATGCAGGATTTGATATGGATCTTGACGGAGCCGACTCATTCAGTGTGCAGTATCAGAATGCAAACAACTCAGTTCGTGTGACCGATGAATTCATGCATGCAGTCAAGGAAGATCGTGACTGGAATCTAACCGCTGTCACTGATGGTCGTATCGTGCGTACCATTCGTGCTCGCGATTTGTGGCACCAAATTGCCGAGGCTTCTTGGGATTGCGCAGACCCTGGTTTACAGTTCGACACCACGATCAACAAGTGGCACACAGCACATGCCTCAGGGCGTATCAACGGCTCAAACCCATGCTCTGAATACATGCATATTGACAACTCAGCGTGCAACTTGGCATCGATCAACTTGTTGAAGTTCCTTGATGACAACGATCGTTTTGATGTCGAGGCCTACCGCCACGTGATTGAAGTGATGTTCACTGCACAAGAAATCTTGGTTAGTCGTGCTGATTACCCAACAGAAAAAATTGGGGAGAATAGTCTCAAGTTCCGCCAACTCGGTCTTGGTTATGCAAATCTCGGTGCATTGTTGATGGCACTTGGTTATGCATATGACTCAGAGGGTGGCCGAGCTTGGTCTGCGGCACTGACATCGCTCATGACTGGGCACGCATATGCCACCAGTGCTCGTACGGCAAGCCGGATGGGGCCATTCTCTGGTTTTGCAGAGAATGAGACCTACATGCTCAATGTGTTGCGGATGCATCGTGACGAGCATGCCAAGATTGCCAATCAGACAGAGGTGCAAAAAGACCTTTTGATGGCTGGAATAGAATCGTGGGATGCAGCTGTGCGCGACGGCGAAGAGTACGGTGTTCGCAACTCTCAAGCAACAGTGCTTGCACCGACTGGAACTATTGGTCTCATGATGGACTGTGACACCACAGGCGTCGAGCCAGATCTTGGTCTCGTGAAGTTTAAGAAACTAGTTGGTGGTGGCTCCATGACCATTGTCAATCAGACAATTCCCCGCGCGCTTCGTCGACTTGGCTACAACACGAAACAAGTCGATGACATCATTGCTTATATCGATGTTAATAAGTCGATCCTTGGCGCTCCACACATTGAGTCAAGTCATCTTGATGTATTTGCTTGCTCAATGGGAGACAACACCATCCATTACGAAGGCCACGTTCGGATGATGGGCGCAGTGCAGCCGTTTCTTTCGGGGGCAATTTCCAAAACTGTGAACATGCCAGAAGAAGCATCGGTTGAAGACATTGAAGCTCTGCACATGTTGTCGTGGGAACTCGGCATCAAGGCAGTAGCTGTTTATCGTGACAACTGCAAAGTTGGCCAGCCGCTATCCACGGCAAAAAAGGATGACGACGCACTAGATAATGGGGTCAAGACAGACGTAGTTACTCAAGTGATTGAGCGCGTTGTTGAAAAGATCGTCATGAAGCCAGTACGTCAGAAGTTGCCGCGGTCACGCCGTGGTCGCACGTTTGAGTTCCGTGTTGCAGATTGCAAAGGCTTTGCCACTATCGGAGAATACGAAGATGGTCGCCCTGGCGAGCTGTTCCTCACCGTGTCAAAGCAGGGTTCTACCTTGTCAGGCATCATGGACGCATTTGCTAAGTCCATCTCGTATGGTCTGCAGTATGGCGTTCCAGTGCGTGCGTTTGTTGAGGCATTCACCAACATGCGCTTCGAGCCAGCAGGCATGACAGATGATCCAGACATTCGTATGGCCTCGTCAATCATGGACTACTTGTTCCGTCGTATGGCACTTGAATACATGACATACGACGAGCGAGCAGAACTTGGAATTTTCACTCGTGATGAGCGCATTCAGCCAACACTGCCTGGAGTTGACGAGTCAACGATGGAAAACAATAATGGAACTGAAATTGCAACCGATCCAAAGTCGGTGCCGTCGGTGTCAGAATTGATTACCCAGATTGAACTTGGCATAGCACCAACAGCACCATTGTCCGATCATTCCTCACCTAATGGAATAGTTCGCCACAGTGATGCACCGATGTGCATGATGTGCGGAGTGCAGATGCAACGCGCCGGCTCATGCCATGCGTGCCCATCGTGTGGCTCTACAAGCGGCTGTAGCTGAACCAAAACCCACCAGGCTGGTGTGTCCCGCCAGCACTTAATTCAATTCAAGACCCCGGGGGAACTTCCCTCGGGGTCTTGTTGTTGTGCGATATCGATGAAATCGAGTGGTACGACCATAGGTATACTTTTGTAGGATTCGGGCATGAAGTTGACCGTCAGTGTCTCTGATGCAGATTTTGTTTTTCTAAATAAATGCGTAGATGAAGGCGGTTATGCGTCTTGGTCGGCGGTAATCGCTCGAGCCTTACGTCTACTGAGAGCGGCAGATCTCGGCAAAATGTACGACGAGGCCTTCGTCGAGTGGCAGGCAGGTGTCGACTCTGCTGATTGGGAGCAACTTGATGCAGCGTTACGCCTGCATTTGTGGATTTGATCTAAGTCGTATTGTTGACTCGTGCACTAGCGTTGGTGCGCGAAGAGGGGGAGATGACATGGTGCGCAGTTTTGATGAGTCTGGTCGCCAGACCGTTACATTGCCGACTGGGCAACGAGTACATGAGGGTCACGCTGCCCAAAGTGATGTGCTCACTGCCAAGTTTGAAGAAGTGCGAAAAGGTGTGTGGAACCTTGTCGGCAACGGGTTATCGAACCAGACATTCATTGAAGCACCAGAAGGAATTATCGCTATTGACTCAGGAGAGTCAATAGAGGAAATGCGTGAAGCATTGCGTCGTTTGCGAGAGATGGTTACTGCACCCATTGCTGCTGTGATCTATACCCACTTTCATTACATCGAAGGTACTAAGGCAATTTTTGAAGAAGGTAATCACGTATCGCCTTTGCCGATTTACGGACATGAAAAAATTGGATTCAACAAGGCACGCACCTTGGCTGAAATTTCTCCTGCGTATGCGCGAGGCATCGTTGAGCAATTCGCTGTTGTGATGCCCACAGAGGGACCAGACGCCACGGTCAATGTTGGTCTTGGTTTCTTTTATAAGAATCCGGCCCATGCGCCGTACACGCCTGGCTACGTACCAGTCACTCACGCACTAGGAGAAAAGGCAACGCTGTCGATAGCTGGGATGGCCGTATACGCCGTGCATTCACCCAGTGACTCCGATGACTCGATCAATTTTTATTTTCCTGAGATTGGAACCTGTGTTCATAACTCGGTGTGGCCAGTGTTGTTCAATGTATTCGCTATTCGCGGTGAGGAATACAGAGATCCTCGAGTCTTAATTCCTGGCATTGACAACATCATCAAGTGGGCACCGGAATATCTCGTATGCACACACGGCCCTGCGCTGAAGGGCAAAGATGACATCCGTGAGAAAGCAACGCGATATCGCGATTCGATTCAGTACATGTGGGATCAGACAGTACGCGGAATCAACAAAGGTTGGACCATGGACCAAGTGGCCCATCGCGTTGTTTTACCAGACCTATACGAGGTTGACTATTTGACATCCGAGCGATACGGAGTCACAGAACACCATGTGCGCCAGATTTATTCTGGTCTTCGCGGTTTCTACGATGGTGATGAATCCAAGTTGTTTCCTCTTGAACCAGAAGAAAGATACGGCAAATTAGTGCAGGGCTTTGGGGGTCGAGCAGAAGTTGCAGCTCAATGTGAGAAGGCTCTGGTCGGCAATGATCTTCGCTGGGCCATAGAACTAGGAACATGGCTGGTGCGTTCGGCAGGGGCAACAACCCAAGAAAGGAACCTGTTGGCTACATGCTTACGGGTACTTGCTGAGCGGACATCTGCTGCCAATATTCGCAACTGGGCGATCACCCGTGCACGCCATCTTGACGGTTCGTTCCCAATGGATCGGTTCATGACCCATAATTTCAATCCAAAATTTATGGGAGAAGCATCAGCAGTAGGTGTTGTGCATACTCTTCGTGTGTTGTTGGAACCGTCCAAGGTTGTGGGCATAAATCATCATGTGGCGTTCAGTATTGGCGATGAGACATGTGGATTGCATATCCGTAATTGTGTCGCTGTGCCAACAGACGGTTGGGGTGCAACTTCTTTGGTCACGATGTCGCGCGATGTTTTTATAGCAATTGTGTCCGGCAAAAAATTGTGGAGCGAAAGCACAGCAGTTGGTGATGTGAAGATTTCTGGCGATGTTGAGATGGTCAATCGAATCCGTTTGGCATTCGATAATAAAGGAATCGCATCCTAGAGATGACATCACTTCCACAGCCGACACCTGAGTTTGAAGGAAATATTGCTCGTTTAATTCAAGACGCGACTGCTCGTGCGTTAACTATGTCGCGAGCGCCAGAGAATGCACCGAATATCATTCTGATTCTGCTTGACGATGTCGGTTTCGGAACGTGTTCAACATTTGGCGGACCCATTCCCACCCCTGCGCTAGATCGCATTGCCCAGCAGGGTCTTACGTACAATCAGTTTCATACGACAGCGTTGTGCTCTCCTACACGAGCTGCGCTTCTCACCGGGCGAAATCACCATGCAGTGCACATGGGATCAATTCCTGAAGGCGCCAATAGTTTTCCTGGCTACGACAGTGTGATTCCAAAAGAAGCAGCAACAGTTGCAGAGATCTTGCGTCAGTCGGGTTATTCCACGTCGTGTTTTGGTAAGTGGCATCTCACACCAGTGTGGGAGCAAAGCCCATCTGGTCCGTTTGATCGGTGGCCAACAGGAATTGGGTTTGACAAGTTCTACGGGATTGTGAACGCAGAAACATCGCAATATGAGCCACCGTTGTTTGATCAGACAACACCAGTGATGCCGTATGTCGGGCGTGATGATTATCACTTCACCGAAGACATCGCTGATCAAGCCATCTCTTGGATGAGACGTCAAAAAGCTTCTGATCCAACGAAACCATTTTTTACTTATTTCGCTACGGGTGCAATGCATTGTCCCCATCATGTGTGGCCAAAGTGGATCGAGAAGTTTGCAGGTCAATTTGATGATGGTTGGGATGCATTGCGTGAGCGCGTGTATAAAAAACAACTCGAGATGGGAGTGATTCCTCCCGGAACGGTTCTCACCCCCCGAGTTGAAGGAATTCCAAGTTGGGAAGAATATCCAGATCGATACAAACCTGTGGCAAGTCGATTGATGGAAACGTTTGCTGGATTTTTGGCGCACACGGATGCCCAGATTGGCAGAATGTTCGACGCAGTTGAAGAGATGGGGATTGCAGATAACACTCTCATCATCTACATCACTGGAGACAATGGTGCATCTGCAGAAGGAACAGTTAATGGAGCATGGAGTGCTCCATCGTTTCAGAATGGAATTCCAGAGGACCCTGAATGGTTGCTTGAACATATGGATGACTTCGGTTCTGCAAAGTGTGAAAACCATTACAACATTGGTTGGGCATGGGCTCTTGACTCGCCATTTCAGTGGATGAAACAGGTTGCATCTCATTTTGGGGGCACGCGAAACGGGATGGCGTTGTCTTGGCCTGCTCAGATCACAGACAAGGGTGGACTACGGTCACAATTTCATCATGTAGTGGACATTGCGCCGACACTTCTTGCGGCTGCTGGGATACAAACGCCAGACATGGTGAACGGAATTACACAGATGCCCGTTGAGGGTGTGTCAATGCTGTATTCATTTATTGATGCTGCACGAAAGAGCGAACGAACGACACAGTATTTTGAGATGTTCGGCAATCGAGCGATTTATCATGAGGGTTGGGTTGCTGCATGTTTTCATGGTCGACCACCGTGGATTCGTTTTGAGAGCCGTGAGTTTGATGGACCGCAAGAAAAGTGGGAGCTGTACAACATTGAGGAAGATTTTTCACAAGGTGTTGACCTGGCTGAAAAGTTTCCAGAAAAACTTGCTGAACTGAAATTGGTGTTTGACGCTGAGGCTGAACGCAACGGTGTGTATCCAATGCGTGATCCTGGGTCTGTTCGAACTCAAGATCATTCTGTGCCAACTAGTTTGCGTGGCGGAGTTTCAATGACTTACACCACAGATCACGTGCGAATGCCTGAACCATCAGTCGTCAACTTGAAGAACTGTTCTTATCGCATTAGTGCTGACATCACAGTGACTGATGGAATAAATCATGGAGTGATTGCATGTCAGGGCGGAAACATGGCGGGGTGGAGTCTGTACCTAGATGACTTGTGTCGGCCCGTGTTTCATTACAACTGGATGGGGCATGTTCATGATCACGCAATGGGTGATGTGCCGCTGGCGATTGGTCGACACACGATTGAAGTGAACTTCGCCTATGACGGTGGGTTTGGGGTTGGAGGTCTTGCAGTATTGAGTGTTGACGGAGCCGATGTTGCTCACACACGCATTGAGCGCACAGTGCCTGTGGTGTATTCCATGAGCGGTGAATCCTTTGATGTTGGCATGGATACCGGATCTCCCGTAGGTCCATATCCGCATGTGTATCAATGCACTGCCCAGATTCACGGGGTCACATTGGAACGCCTTAGTGAGCCACCCGCCGACATCATTGCTCGCATTATCGATGGCGAGTTCAGAGCAAGTGTGGCTACTCAGTAGGGCTATGTTTTGTGGCACGATGAAGTGGACTAAGGAGGTGTCATGACACAGAACTCATATTCCGGTTTTACGGTAGATCTTGACGACAGGGGAGTTGCGGTTGTCACGTTTAATCGCGTTGACAAACTTAATGCGATGACCCAAGCGATGAAACGAGATCTTATTGAGTGGTTGACTGCATCCCAAATGAACCCCGATGTACGAGTTGTTGTGTTCACGGGTGCAGGCTCAGCATTTATTGCTGGCGATGACTTAGCTGGATATCAGACAGATGAACCAACGAGTGTTTCACGAATCGGCCCTGGACACGACTCTGCGATAGGAACAGTAAATGCCTTGCAGGCCTATTCGCAGGCCGTCAATCTTGCGATCCGAAATCTTAATAAAATTACCATTGCTGCAATTAATGGAGCGGCAATACAGACCGGACTGTCGCTTGCATTGTCATGCGATCTTCGTCTTGCATCGACATCTGCAAAGTTAGGAAGTGCAACTCTACGGTTCGCTCTCTTGCCTGATGAAGGGGGGCATTGGCTGTTGGTGCAGCATCTTGGGTTGTCACGTGCTCTTGACTTTTTATTGAATAAAAAAATTGTGAGTGCTTCAGATGCCCTTGCTATGGGGCTTGTCAATGAAGTGTGTGCTCCCGAAGATTTACTGACACGCGCGATGGAGATGGCTCACGACTTATCTGATGGCCCGCAAACAGCGATGGCGCTTCTCAAGCGAGCAACATACGTTGCGGCTCAATCAACATGGGAAGTGGCGATGGCAGACATTGCAGCGCGTACGGCTATAGCAGATCATCATCCTGATGCCAAAGAAGGCATCAGAGCATTTCGCGAAAAGCGTCCAGCACGTTTTAATCAGGCCGATTAAGTGGCAAGGTAGACAGATGGAAGCGCGTATTCTCACGTGGAACGTGTGGTGGCAGTTCGGGCCTTGGCGTGATCGCCAGGCTGCAATTTTGGCCACCCTACAAGAACAAAACGCCGACATCATCTTTTTGCAAGAAGTGTGGGCTCAAGAGGGTGGTCTTGATCAAGCTCAATGGCTTGGTGATGAATTGAACATGTATGTGGCACGCACAGAAGGGCCGTGGTACGACGACGGCGTCAGTTTGGGAAATGCAATCCTGTCTCGGTGGCCAATCGTGCAATGGGAAGTACACCGTTTGCCTGACGTTACCGGTGCCCCAAGTTTTAGGCGTGCGGTTGCTGCTCAATTGGAAACACCGTTCGGACGATGGTGGACTGTATGCACACATCTTGATCACAAATTTGATGCTTCTGCCACACGGATGGCGCAGTGCGAAGCGTTAAGTGGCATTGTTGATCAATTACGAGGTGACCCTGAACTGGGTACACCGGTGATTATGGCAGGCGACTTCAACTCAGTACCCGATTCTGATGAGATACGGATGCTGACTGGTAGGTGCCAACCAGCAATCGATGGCTTGGTGTTTACGGATTTGTGGGATATTGCTGGAGAAGGAACAGGGTTCACATGGCGACGCGATAATCCATACATCGATGATTCGACATGGCCAAACAGGCGACTTGACTACCTGTTCATCTCGTGGCCCCGACCACGACCCATTGGTAATCCGAGCAGAATTTGGCTTGCTGGCATTGAACCTGTTGGTGGTGTTCAACCAAGTGATCACGCCGCCGTTGTCGCAGACATTCGGATGGTGGGCGATTCAGATTAAGTCCTTTCGTCGCCGGTAAATCACGCAACTCGCGGCCTGCACCCCCCGCATCCCATCAGTTTCCCGTTTGGTATCAGCCGATTGCGCAACTCGCACGGCAAGAGTTGAGCGTGAACGGCATATCAGACATGTCTCGGCAAGAGGTCCGGCCAGTTGCGTGAAAAACCGTCACTACATTCCAGTTCGGCATCGCACATATCCACATAATCGAACATGAAACATGACCCACGCAATCCATTCACTACTTTTACTCGAGGCGTTGAAGGTGATGTGTTGTGGTTTCTCGGTCGCACACATTTCCAGGAAAGCGCATCTCACATTGCGACAATGACAGAGAGATCCCGCAGCCAGGTCATGGCAGTGTTGTCGTACATGGTCAACACGGAATTAGTCGTGGTGCAACGATACGAACAATGGTGTGGTCATCGATTGAATCTTCATCACCCGTTAACGCCATTGATTCGCCAGATGGCCAAAATGAAACTCAGTGAAGATTTACCAAGAACAGCGCATCCGCTTGATGCCGTTGATGAATGAACTTTGCAGATAATCAGGCTCGCCTTCAATGCGAAGGGTCGGCATACGGCGACGAATTTCATCGAACATCACGCTGATTTCGCGGCGAGCAAGGTTTGCTCCTAAACAGAAATGTGGCCCACCGGCTCCAAATCCAACTTGAGTTGGCGTAACTTCACGGTCAATCTTGAATAGTTGTGGGTCGGGATATTGGCGCTCATCACGATTGCCTGAGGAGTAGAACATCACGACTTTTTCATCTTTTTTGATAGGGAAGCCGTTAATTTCAGTATCTTGCGTTGCTGTGCGACGGAAGTGAATAACGGGAGTTGAATAGCGCACAATCTCTTCCACAGCTGACTTTGTGTGCAGTTCGAAATTATTGAACCACAGGTCTAGCTGATCTGGGTGATCGGTAAGAAGTTTCATGCCGTGACTGATGGCGTTGCGAGTTGTCTCGTTTCCAGCAACAACGAGAAGAATAAAGAATGAACCAAACTCCTGAGGTGTCAGACTTTCGCCATCAACAACTGCTGCCATCATCGCACTTGTGATGTCATCTTGCGGATTGGCTTTACGCTCTTCGCCGAGTTGTTGTGCGTAGGCAAAGATTTCTGTTCCAACTGTCACAAGGTCTTCAAACGTTGTGACGAACTCTGGATCACCGACGCCGAGGATTGTATTTGTCCAACGGAAAATCTCTGCTTCATCTTTTTCGGGAACTCCCATCATGTCGCAGATGATTTGTAGTGGAAGTGCAGCAGCAACTTCTTCAACGAAGTCACATTCTTTGTTCGGGTATTTTTCAAGTAATTTGTCGACGATTTTTTCAGCACGAATGCGCACTTGTTCTTCAACACGTGTAATTTCCTTGGGAGTAAAACCTTTGGAGACGATGCTTCGTAGACGGAAATGTTTTGGGTCGTCCATTGCAATCATTGATCCAAAAAACTCGTTGAGTTCAATAGGGAGATCACCAATGCTGCTACCTTGTCCGCTGCAGAATAGTTGTGGGTTACGACTGACATGCCAGATGTCGTCGTGGCGAGTCAATGCGCGGTAACCACGGCCAGGTGGAAAGGGGCTGTCTTTAATGACGCTCTCTTCAAAAAACTGGAAAGGGGACTCATCGCGCAGTGTTTTAAACGCACCTTCACGCCAGTCTCGGGGTTTGGCCCAGAACTCTGGGCTGGACAAGTCGATCTCGGCGAGTGGGACAATGGGCATATTCATAACTTGACTTTAGGGCAGATCGAAGGTTCCACGCATTGTTGGTACTGCCGAGGCATGTGGCGAGGTGCTCGAGGATTGATTCGGGCTATTTTTTGAGTACTCTCGTGAGGTTGGTTCGAACCACGAACCACTCATAAGGAGCCCCATGCCTGAAGCAGTCATTGTCGCAACAGCCCGCAGCCCAATTGGCCGCGCCAACAAAGGATCACTCAAAGATCTTCGTCCTGACGACATGTCAGCACAGATCATTCGTGCGCTCATGTTAAAAGTCCCTCAGGTCAAGCCATCTGATGTTGAAGATCTGATGATGGGTATTGGACAACCTGCTGGTGAAGGTGGATTCAACATCGCTCGAATAGTGGCGATTCTTGCTGGTCTTGATGATGTCCCAGGTGTTACGGTCAACCGTTACTGTTCATCATCGTTGCAGACAATTCGTATGGCTGCACACGCCATTCGTGCCGGAGAGGGCGATTGTTTTATTGCTGCCGGTGTTGAAACTGTGAGCCGTTACTCATCAGGTGCAAGTGATTCTGCTCCGAATGCAATTTTCAAAGAATCAGGCGTACGTTCTCGTGCTCGCGCAGAAGGTGGTGCCGCAGTGTGGAGCCCGCCAACTGGTTTGCCAGACGTATACCTCGGGATGGGTCAAACTGCAGAGAATGTTGTGCAGATGGAAGGCGTCACTCGTGAAGAGATGGACCGCTTCGGAGTGCGTTCACACAATCTCGCCGTTGCTCACCAGGAGAATGGTTTCTTCGAACGTGAGATCACACCACTGGTTCTTCCAGATGGAACAATCGTGTCAAAAGATGACGGTCCACGTGCTGGCACCACATACGAAGCAACTTCGCAGTTGAAGCCAGTGTTCCGTCCAGATGGTTCAGTCACTGCTGGCAATGCATGCCCACTGAACGATGGTGCTGCAGCAGTCATGGTGATGAGTGACACAAAGGCAAAGCAGTTGGGTCTTACTCCGCTTGCGCGCATCGTGTCATCTGGTGTATCTGGTATCAACCCAGAGATCATGGGCCTTGGCCCAATCGAAGCATGTCGTCAGGCCCTGCGTCGTGCCGGTATGACAATTGATCAGATTGATCTTGTGGAAATCAACGAAGCATTTGCTGCTCAGGTTATTCCATCTGCCAAGCATCTCGGAATTCCAATGGACAAACTAAACATCCATGGTGGCGGTATTGCGCTCGGACATCCTTTTGGTATGACTGGTGCTCGCATCATGACTACATTGATCAACGGTTTGCAGTGGGAAGACAAGACCTACGGCTTGGAGACAATGTGTGTTGGTGGTGGTCAAGGTATGGCAATGATCATTGAGCGCTTGAAATAAAAAAGTAGTTATAAATCAGCGATTCGTCGCTGCAGATTGTTCGGTGACGGCGGTTGTTCTCAACATGAGAGCGACCGCCGTTCCGCTAATTAACATCAGGGCTGCTGCGCTGCCAAACGTGACAGCGGGACCAAACGAGCCGTACAACATTGGGGCAATGAGAGACACAATGGTTGCAGCCAGCAGATCTCCACTACCCGCTATTCCCTGAGCGGCGCTGGCACGACCAAGAGGGGCAACTTTGGCCATCAGGGATTGTGTTGCAGGAATGGACATCGCCCCGATGGTGCCCTCGATCACAGCAAAACCAACAAGCAGCCATGCATTTTGAAGTATTCCGTACACAAAGACAAGTGGAGCTGTTATAAAAATTCCAATGACAGCTATCCGGTGTGCGCCATGCTTGTCTGACAAACGACCTCCCGCTGCTCCAAACAGGATGAATGGAATGGTGTACAACAAAAATGTTAGGCCCACCATGAAGTTGTTGCCGCCTCTGTCGGTGACATAGCGGTCCCATAGTGCGTCATAGATGCCGATGGGGAGAAACAGAGTGAGTGAGGCGAGTGCTGCAGCGCGCACCGGGGCAAGCCGCAACAATCCAAAACTGAGTTGTTTTGATTCTTTGGTTGTTGGCAACGATGGGATATGGCGGGGAAGCACAATAAAAAATGCTGCTAATGCCACAACTGTAAAGATAAGAAATGCGCCGCGTAGCCCGAATGGTCCGATGAGTAGTGCACCAATTAACGGCCCACCGGTAAAGCCGGCTAGTTCGATGCCGCGAAGTCGACCTAAACGTTCAGCTGCGCGCGACCGATCAATGTTAGCCACGATTGCTCTTATGGCTGGACCACTTGTTCCAAGCGATGCACCTGTGATGGCGCGTGCGACGACAAACATCCACAAGGTATTTCCAAAAGCAAACATGGTGGACCCGATGGCCGCCAGAACCAGTGCGGCAAGAACAAAATGTTTTGGTTTACCGCGGTCGGCATACGGCGCCAGAAAAAGCTGTAATACAAAAGCGGTGAAAAATCCAGCAGCAGCAATCATGCCAAGACCAGCATTATTAAAACCGTATTTATCCTGCAGGTCCGACAATGCAGGGAAAATCATGCTGTTCGATACAGGAACACTAAATCCGCAGATCAACAGTGGGCCGATGCCCATGGTGAACTTGGAAAGACTGCGCTCAGGTGGTTTTGTCATGTTGACCAAACTATCTGCCAAGATCAGCGAGGACAGCATCGTTGAATGCTGGCCAGTACTGCATACCCCACTCGTTAAAGTCGCGCTCGCTACACATCACACAGGCAACATCGGCGACTGGATCAACCCACAAAAATGTGCCAACGCCACCGAAGTGTCCGAATGTTGATGATGAATTTCGTGTAGCGGTCCAATGAGGCGACTTGTGTCCTTTGATTTCAACACCGAGTCCCCACGGGCATGGATCACTTGGGCCAATACCGGGCACAATTCCTGCCAGATTCGCAAAGACAGGACTGATTGCTAATTTCCATGTGTCGCGGGAGATCAATGTTGGTGAACGTAGTTCATCAACGAACAACACAAGATCATTTACTGTGGAATGAATGTCTTTAGCGCATGATCCCTCGAGTGCGCTTGAGTTCATTGCGAGCGGGACAAAGAGTGCTTCGTTGAGATAGTCAGAAAACAGCATCGATGTTTCATGTTCAAGGTGCTCTGCCAACATGTCGAATCCGGTATTTGAATAGATCCGTTTTGTTTCTGGCTTAGCAACTGGTTGAGTGCCCTTGAAGGGATATCCGCCTGCATGGCTGAGCAGATGACGAACAGTGCAGCCGGTCTGGCCAACAGCGTCGTCGAGTGACATGCTGCCTTCTTCAATGGCGATGAGAAATGCCCAAGCAGCTAACGGCTTACTCACCGAAGCAATGCGTTGGCGACGATTGATATCTCCAACCGTGTGGGTGATCCCTTTGTGAACAACTGCAATGGAGTATTCGTCGACTGGCCACTGTTGGGCCAGACGCCAAGCCGAGTCGAGCGATGACATGTTACGCAGAGGCGCGAATGAGTTCGGCAACGCGGAATGCGAGGTCGAGAGATTGACGAGCATTGAGTCGTGGATCACAAATAGTGGCGTAATTGTCATTGAGATCATCATGGGTGAGATCGTCGGCGCCACCTGTGCACTCTGTGACGTCGTCGCCGGTGAGTTCAATATGGATTCCACCAGGCCACGTACTTTCAGCCTTGTGGGCGCGCACGAAGCCAGCAATCTCGTCAACGATTGATTCAAAGTGGCGTGTTTTGCGACCGTTGGGAGCAGTGGTGGTGTTGCCATGCATAGGGTCACACGCCCACACCACTGGATGATCTGCGTCTCGCACTGCTTTAAGCAATGGTCGCAAAGAGTCCTCTACTTTGTCTGCACCCATTCTGCTAATAAGAGTGAGGCGACCAGGAATACGAGCATGGTTCAATGCCTCGCACAGATCGAGTACAAACTCGGGTGTTGTTGTGGGCCCAATTTTACATCCGATTGGATTTCCTACGCCACGTAAGAATTCAACGTGAGCACCATCGAGTTGACGAGTGCGTTCACCAATCCACAACATATGTGCCGAGCAGTCGTACCACTGGCCCGTAAGTGAATCTTGACGGGTGAGTGCTTCTTCATACCCGAGGATGAGAGCTTCATGGCTGGTGTAGACATCTACTTCACGTAGGGCAGGATAGTTTTCGGTGTCAATGCCACAGGCACGCATGAAGTCGAGCGCCCGTTCAATGTCGGTAGCAACCTGTTCGTAGCGTTGTCCTTCTGGGCTTGATCCAACGAATTCTTGGGTCCATGCATGGACACGATTCAGGTCGGCAAAACCACCTTTTGTAAATGCTCGTAATAAGTTCAATGTGCTTGCTGATTGGTGATACGCCTGCACTAAACGTTCGGGATTAGGAATGCGATCAAGCATTGTTGGGCCTTCGGCGTTGACAATATGTCCGCGGAAGGAAGGTAGTTCAATTCCGTTGACCATTTCAGTATCTGAAGAACGAGGCTTGGCAAACTGCCCGGCCATGCGTCCTACTTTGACAACAGGAACTCCCAGCGAATAGGTGAGTACAACTGCCATCTGCAAGATGACACGTAGTTTTTCGCGAATGTTGTCTGCTGAAAATTCTTCGAAACTTTCTGCGCAATCGCCGGCCTGCAATAAAAAGGCGTTGCCAGCAGCAACTTGGGCCAGCGACGCTTGTAATGAGCGTGCTTCGCCTGCAAACACAAGAGGAGGAAACGCTCGCACCTGAGCAAGGGCGCGAGCAAGTGCATCGGCGTCAGGCCAGTTGGGTTGTTGTTGGGCAACATGAGATTGCCATGTCTGGGGAGTCCAACTACGAGCCATAGTGTCCTAGCCTTATGCCTGACACGGGGTCAGTGCAATTGGATTAATAAAAGAGTGCAGATCAGTCAACGAGAATGCGCTCGGCGTCGTCACGCAGGCCTTCAACGGCACGACTAACAAGGCGACGAGCGGCTTCGGCTGTGACACCAAGATCTTCGCCAACTTCACGGAAACTTTTGCGCTCACCATCAATAAGTCCAAAACGAGCTTCCACTGCATAGCGAGCGCGGTCATCAAGGGTTCCGAGCAGTTCATTAAGCAACTCTGAGTCGACCATTGCCATCACAGCGTCTTCAGGTGTGCCCTGACCATTAGCCATGAGATCACCAAGTGTTGCATCGCCGTCGTCGCCAACGGTCTTGTCAAGCGATACAGGAGTGGTCAATCGATGCAATTCAGCGTTACCGACGTCGAGAGTTTCACCATCGCCAGAAGCCTGACGCAATGCTGCACGCAAGCTGGCAGAACGATCACCAGGGATACGGATGAGGCTTGCTTTTTGGTCAAGCGCACGGCCGATGGCCTGGCGGATCCAGAATGTGGCATAGGTGGAGAACTTGAATCCGCGACGCCAGTCAAACTTGTCGACAGCATGCTCGAGGCCAAGGTTGCCTTCCTGAATGAGATCCAAAAGGTCCATGCCCTGTGGCAATGGATAACGACGTGCGATGGAAACAACCAAACGAAGGTTGGAGCGAATAAAGCGATCTTTTGCGATAGCGGCGTTGCGCAGATCACGGCGAAGAGCAGCAGAGCGCTCACCCGTTTCAATCAGTGCAGCGGCATCGCGACCAGCTTCGATGGCCTTGGAGAGCTCGCGCTCGTCCTCGGCGTTTAAGAGGGCAACTTTGCCGATGTCGTTGAGATAGAGGCCAATTGAGTCATTCATGATGAGGTGTAACCGTGTCTTCGTAGGGCTTGTTCCCATATGTGCCGTGGCAACGGACACATAGGAACAACAAGGAGGGGTTCCTTGCGGGGGATCCATGACAATAGCATCTCTTGGGTACCACCGCTAGTAGTAATTTCCAACTTTTTTGGCAACTGTTTTGGGGGCTCTAAACGACCTACACTTTCGAGGTGAACAGCCCCACTATCTCGCGTCTTGGCCTGTTGGGTGGCACCTTTGACCCTGCCCATGTGGGGCACCTTAAGGCTGCTCTTGCCGCCAAAACCCAAGCAGGGCTTGACCATGTCTCGCTGGTTGTGGCTAATGATCCGTGGCAAAAGACGGGAGACCGCGAGATCACCCCGCCAGACATTCGCTTAAAGATGGTCCAGGCCCTTGTTGACGGTGTTGCGGATCTAAGTGCCGATGATCGGGAAATTCGCCGAGGTGGCCTGACATATACGGTTGACACCCTCGCCGAAATTCATGCGCAATCACCAGAAACGGACTTGTTTGTCATTGTGGGAGCTGACACGGCAAAACGAATACATACCTGGCATCGCTACGAAGAGGTGTTGGCGCTCTCTAGCCTCGTCATAGTGAATCGCGATTCCGACACCATTGAGACACCTGCTGGGGTGAACCCCGACAAGGTTATTCATGTGGCGATGCCGGCAGTCGATGTATCAAGCACGATGTTGCGCCAATATGTCGCACGAGGCGAATCGATACGTTTTGGAACGACACCCGAAGTGGAAGATGTCATTGCACATCATCGTTTGTATCAAGACACGGGGGGGCGTTCGTGAGCGCAATTCCCGCACGTCGACGTCGACGAAAAATTGCAGCGATTGTGACATCTGGTCTTGCAGCAATGTTGCTGCCAGGTGGCCTTGCTATTGGTACCACATCTCTGTTGAATCAGTCCGGTGGCAATAGTGTCACCAATGGAGCAACGCTTGAAGTTCCGATCACGCCTGCAGAGTTGCTTGTCATCACGAATTCTCGTAACGAAGTTGCAACGCTTGCTATTTTTGCACTTGCGCCACGTGGAAAAGGTGGAACTATTATTTCAATTCCCGTTGGCGCATCAGCAGATGTTGCTAAAGGTGTTGCCTCGCGCCGACTTGCAGATTCGTATGTAACTGGTGGGCTAGCAGCAGTAAAAACCGATGTGGAAAATCTTTTGAATATTTCAATAGATCTTGCTGATGATCTCACTGTTGACGAAGTAACTACGTTGCTTGCACCAATGGGGGTACAACCAGCAACATTGTCGCAACCAATGTTCAACACTGCAGCCGACGGTAAAACAGTGACTGTTCTCAATGCTGGATCCTTAAATGTTGCCTCGGCCCAAGTTGCTGTTGGACTCGCATCATCGCAAACTGGAATTCCTGAAGCGACACGTCTGGCTCAAGTCAAAGTGTTGTGGGGTTCAGTTGCGCGTGCTGGTGTTGCCCAAATAAGTTCATCAACATCTGAGCCAACAAACACTGCCACAACTGTTTCATTAACAAGCGTTGACTTTTTCTCTCAGTTAATGGATGGGGAGATCGATGTGTGGCAACTCTCGGCAACACTCATCACAGATGCGGTTCGTAACCCAAACAACATCGACCTCTATTCAATTGATGAGGCAGAAGTTCTGATGGTGATGGCTAGTGTGCTTCCAAGTGCCCTGACACTCACATCAAACAACATTGCGGTCATGCTTGATGTTCCCTTTTCTAGTACCAGCGTGACCCAAGAAGCAGTGACCCGACTAGCTTTCCTTGGAGCGAACGTGGTTCTTATCCGCCATATTCCTGATGTTGCCCTTGAACGCACGGTTGCATATGTGAATAATTCACTCGCTCGTACCGAAGTTGAACAATTTTCCTCACTGCTTGGCTCAATTGAGATCAAGGGAGAAAAAAATGTCATCGCCGGGGTGAATGCTCGTATCGTACTTGGCAACGACTTTGTTGCTTTCCTCGGTTCGGGGACATCCTCAGCGGCGTTCACCACCACACCAGCGGAGCCTCAGTGACCAATATTCCAGACGGATCGATCAATTCACTTGATCTTGCACGCCACATCGCTCGTGCTATCGATGAAAAACAAGGTGAAGAGATCCTGATTCTTCCCGTTGGAGATGTTGTTGGTATCACCGAATATTTCGTTGTCACTAGTGCATCAAACGTACGACTGGTTAGTGCCATTACAGATGCTGTACTTGGGTCTGTGCGTGTGGAATTCGGGAGAGGCCCACTGCGTTCAGAAGGAATCCGTGAGCAACAGTGGGTGCTGATTGATTACGGCGATGTCATTGTGCATATTTTTGTCGAAGAGTCACGCCGTTTCTATGAGATCGAGCGTTTGTATAAGGACATCGTGCCAGCAACATGGGCCTAGATCTGCGCTCTCTTTGTCATGTCGTTATCCGGCTTGGTAAGGTACGGAGTCCCGCATACGGGGCTGTAGCTCAGTTGGCAGAGCGCTTGCATGGCATGCAAGAGGTCAGGGGTTCAATTCCCCTCAGCTCCACCAAATGACGATGGTAACCATTGTGATGAGGACGTTTGAACGTCCGGTGCTGCTCGCAAGAGCTGTTGCCAGCGTGCAACAACAGTCGTTTTCGGATTGGCAACTTATTATTGTCAACAATGGTGGTGAGCCGCGTACTGTCGACGAGGTGGTGCGCATTGCCGCGCAACGGTCCACTGTGAGCAATGGCGTGATCACCGTGTTGCATCTTGCAGAGCGTGTGGGAATGGAAGTGGCGTCCAATGCTGGACTCGCCGCTACCGAGTCAGAATATTTTGTGATTCATGATGATGATGATTCGTGGAATTCCAAGTTTCTTGAATCAACAGTTGCGCATTTGAGCACTCATGCTGGCGATGTTGCTGTTGTGACGGGCTTTGTGAAAATGCATGAAACCATGCGTGGAGACAAGGTGTGGCCAGAGCGCGAAGAAGAATTTTGGTTGGTGCCTGGTCGATTGACGTTTAGGGGCATGATTGGCGCAAATACATTTCCGCCAATTGCGGCATTATTTCGCCGCAGGTTGCTGGACGAAGTTGGTAGTTTCGATGAAACGTTGCCTGTGCTTGGTGATTGGGAATTTAATCTTCGTGCCGTGAAGGCTGGAACGTTTGGATTCATTCCAGAGCGACTGGCGCGGTATCACGTACGCACGTCTGACAGTGATCGAACTGCTGGAAACTCGGTCACTGTTGGCCAAGATCTGCATCGCGATGTGAAATTGCAACTTCAACAACGCTGGACCAATGAGCCCGCTGTGAATGGAGTGAATAAGGGGCAGATGTCCCTTTCTGCACAAGCAGTTCTTGAAGCCCAAGAGATGCAACAGCAACTTGATGAGGCGAACAGAAAACTTGATGAAGCGAACAGGCGCCTACAACTTCCGTGGCGCAGAGTTGTGCGAAGTGTGTTGGATCCAGTTCATGGGTTTCGTGCAGTCATGCGCATAGTGCGTCGTCTTCTTGGAAAGTAGTTGCTGATGAAACCGGCCGAGGTGCTCGATACTTACTCTGGTGTCACCACACTCACCGTAGATTTTTTCGACACATTAGTCACACGTTGCGTAGCGCAGCCAACTCATGTTTTTGCTGTGATGGAAAAACTATTGGTAGATGAAGAAGGAGCGAAGTGGGAACAATTTGCTCTTCGACGCGTTGAGGCTGAGCAACAATCGCGCATAGTGGCATCTGGTACAGATGAATGTAGAGATGTCACCATTGATGAGATCTATCTGGAACTTGCCCGGGACATGAATTTGTCAATGAGCCAACGGGCACGACTTATCCAATTTGAAAAAGATCAAGAAGTGGCACATTGCGTTGCTGTTCCATTTGGGGTTGCCATGACCAACCTGGCTCGTGAACGCGGACTTCGCGTGGTGGTGGTGAGCGACAACTACATGCCGTCGGCTCAACTTGTTGCAATGGCTCATGCCGTTGGATATCAATGGTTAACCAGTGCTGACATATTTGTGAGTTGTGAACATGGAGCAATGAAACACAATGGAAAATTGTGGCCGGTGGTTCTCAATGCACTCAAGGTTGAATCGAGTGCCGTTTTACATATTGGTGACGATGCAGTGGCCGACGGAAGTGTTCCATCTGGTCTTGGTATTCACACGTATGTACGTGATGCAATGCGTCGTTCGCATCGGCATATAGGCAATACTGCACCAGATATTTTGCCGCTCTCACGAATTGAAGCGATATACCGCGATGAGATGGACTCTCGTGGATGGGATGCCGTGGAGGTGCTTGGCGGGGGAATGGTTGCAATGGTGGTGGCGGCCCAGATTGCTGATGTTCAACGTGTGATCGCCGAGCGTGAAGTAGTCGGTATCCATTTCGCGACGCGTGATGGATATTTGGCGTACACGGTGTGGAATCGATTGCGTGATGCTGGCTACGAGTTGCCGCCTGCTACGTACACCGCATTTTCGCGGTCTGTGGCGTGGCGAGCCAACATGACTGAATGCAATGAGAAGTCAATTGCTCGGTTTGTGGGCGATGATGAAATGCTGACCATTGAGCGACTGGAGCGACGCCTTGGCTGTTCGCTTGTATCAACACTTGGGCGGGAAAAGTTAATTAGTGCCGACATTGCTCGATCAGTTTTAATCGACAATGCTGATGCAGTAGTTGAAGGATCTCGGCAACTGCGCCACAGGATGGTTCGCTACTTAGAAAATCAAGGGTGCATGACCCCTGGCCATCATCTCGTGATTGATCTTGGATGGACAGGTTCTGCTGTGGCAGATCTAGCTGACTTGATCGTGGCTGAATCTGCTGGCAAAGCCACAATGGAAGGCCGATTTACAGGGCTGTATTGGGATGCCACGCCGCAACGGCGCCGCCTCGCAATGAATGCGTTTGCAGTGGATGAGTTTTCGTCAGTGGACGACAATGTTCGTTTGCTGGGAGGTATTCGAGTGCTTGAGGCTCTTATTACTGCACCGCATGGTTCTGTAGTTGACTTCACCGTTGCTGGCGAGCCCGTGTTTGTGGATACTCAACCAGAACTTCGTGCCTATACCTCTTTTGTTGGTCGACTAGATGAGTATGCGATGGATAGTGCCTATGACATGTTGATAGGCAAACATCGTTCTGGTGTGACAGCAGCAGATATCTCTGGTGAGGTTCTATGGGCGAGCATGATGCAGGTGATACACAGTCCACGCATCGATGAACAGTTGTTACTAGCCACCGTAAACCATCTCACTTCGATGGATCATGAAGGCGAAGGCCGATGTTTAGTTGCATCTGCTCCAGAAAAGCCATCGGAAGTGTTGTTAGAAGATTTGTACAGCATGTATGACATTTTGATCCATCGCCATTGGCTGCAGGGAACACTTTCATCGTGGCATTCCATTCCCGACGCACGCTGGATCGCCGACGAGATATACAAACTTTGGCCCTTGACGCATCCGCAATGGATACATATAAAGCGATAATGACATAGTGAAAATTGATCTGCAACTTAACCAAGGCTTTGCGTCATGGCCATTGCTTCGTGAAGCAGGACAAGCAGCAGAAGAAGCGGGATTCTCGGCGCTATGGAATCTTGATCACTTTTCTGGCGACATGTTTGGTGCAGATTCAATGTTGGAGTGTTTTACGAGCATGGCGGCGTGGGCCAGCACTACAACAACTATTGGTCTTGGCACATTGGTGGCCAACATCAACAATCGTCATCCTGGTTTACTTGCTAATTGTGTTAGCTCAATTCAGCAGATATCTGATAACCGGTTCACGCTTGGTATTGGTGCCGGGGCATCACCGAATAGTCCGTATGCAACAGAACAGCGAGCCCTCGGGATCGATGTGTTGTCGACGATGGAAAAGAGACATCAGTATCTGATGGAAGCTGTTGACACGATGCGAACAATCTGGAGCAATGATCGTGACGAGTTGTTGAAGGGGTTTCCGCGACCAGCAGTGACACCAAAGATTGTGGCCGGTGTCAACAGCGTAGGTCTTGCTGAAATTGCAGGAGAAAAACTTGATGGGGTGAACACGCGATTTAATCATGATCAACGGGCTTTGCTGCTAAAAACTGCGATTGCTACAAGTGGTAATAGAACCGATTTTGATGTGTCGGTATGGTCGTGGTTTGAGCCTGAATACGCCGATCCTGATCATCCATTTCATCGGGAATTAGCAGCAGAGGGTGTCACTCGCCTGATCATGGCGGTGCAAAGGAATCCAGATCTCGCAGCTATTTCCTCAGTGGCTCGTTATCTGCCTAAGGCGTGAACTAATTCAGGATTGTGCATCTATTTTATTTCAGTGCGTCGCCCAGCCAGTGCCTTACCGCCACCACGTCTGGCAAGCCAAAACGAGCACAACTCGAACCATTTCCAACTTTAATGGAAATCCCATCTAGTTTGTTCACCTCTGCAAAACCGTGTTCGTCGTTTAGATCATCGCCGATAAACACCGCACGCCGTCCCTTGAAGGGCGATTCCGTCATGTATTCAGCTACCGCAGTGCCCTTATTGATGCCTGCTGGCTTGACCTCTACCACGCGCTTGCCGCGCTGCACCTCGAGTCCTGCGTTGGCCGCAATTGCCAGCCGAGCCATCAGACGATGCACATAAGACGCCAGCTGCGGTGCCAGTCGATAATGCAGCGCCAGCGTCAAGCCTTTGTCCTCCAGCAGAAGGCCGGGGTGGAGTGCTAGAATCGGTGCAAGCGCTTCTTTGATCGCGTACTTGGCTGCCGGGGCCGCAGCGTGTATCCACAGGCGGCCGCTGGAATCGCGGTGTTCCAGTCCGTGTTGCCCGGCCATAGGCAAATACAGCCCGCCAAAGCGATGATCTAGATCTGACAACGCACGGCCGCTGATCAGTGCCACGGCGCCGCCACTCGTCTGATGCAGGCGTGCTATTAGGTCGAGCAGTGTGGCATCAACCAGGACGGCGGACGGGGTGTCAGCGATGTCAATCAGGGTTCCGTCGACATCGAGAAAATACGCCCAATCGAGGCAAGGTGTCGGGGGTAAACCTGCGCGTGGTTTTGTCATTTCCCCCGCCTTAGCTCTTGCCGTTCAAGCGACCGCGACGGCGCATCGCGGCTGCATCAAGCAGCATGCGACCAGCCCAGCGGTACACATTAAATTCGGCCACAAGCCCGCGCATCAGGCGCATCCGATCGCGCTGCTCGGCCTCGGGCATCGTTAGCGCCAGGTGCAGGGCGGCAGCACATTGATCGGAATCGTAGGGATTTACGATCAATGCTTCTGGCAGTTCCCGTGCGGCGCCGGTAAATTGGGACAAGATGAGGACGCCGCGATCGTCGTCGCGGGCCGCGACAAATTCCTTGGCGACCAGGTTCATGCCGTCGTGCAGGCTGCTCACGAAACAGACATCGGCGGCGCGGAAATACTCGTACACCTCGCGTGCTTCGTGGTGCTTGACCTTGAGCACGATCGGTGGTGGTCCGTGCCGCGCGAAGCGGCCGTTGATGCGCGTGGCCAGAGTCCGTACCTGCTCCTCGTGATGTTGGTATTCTCCGATGCCCGCGCGCGTCGGGGCGGCGATCTGGACAAAGGTGAAGTGGCCGACCCACTCCGGATTGAGGTCCAGCAGGCGCTCGATGGCACGGAAGCGTTCTATGATGCCCTTGGTGTAATCGAGACGGTCGACGCCGATGCCGAGTTTGTGTTCGGGTGGCAGATCGTTCAGTTGTCGGATGTCGCTGCGGCAGTCCGGAACGCTCTTTTGCAACATCTCTGCTTCTGGTGGCCAGGCGATGGAAATCGGATAACGGTGCACGGCGGTGAGCTTGCCGAGGAAGGATACGGTGAAGGATGCGCGGTCCACCCGCGCCTCGAGAAAACGCTCCACCGTATCGACGAAGTTATTGCAGTGAAATTGGGTATGAAAGCCAATAATGCTGCTGCCCAACAGCCCCGCGATCACTTCGTCGCGCCAGGGGCAGATGGCAAAAGACTCGGGGTTGGGCCAAGGTATGTGCCAGAAGGTGATTATCGTGGCATCTGGCAGCTCTTCGCGGATCATGTTTGGCAGCAGGGCGAAGTGGTAGTCCTGCACCAGAACGATGGGGTTTTTCGTCTTGGCCTCGCTTACCACCACCTTGGCAAACTTGCGATTGACCGCGACGTATTGTGCCCAGTCGTCTGAACGGAACGTGGGCCGCACATGAGCGATGTGACAGAGCGGCCATAGCCCCTCATTGGCGAAGCCGTAGTAGTAGCCAGTCTCTTCTTCAGGGGTCAGCCATACGCGGCGGATTTGGTAGGCAGGGTTTTCTGGCGGCACCCCAACGTGATCTTGCTTGTCCACTGTCTCACGGTCGGCCGAGCCGCTGCCGTGCGCAATCCAGGTGCCAGAACAGGCGCGCATGATCGGTTCCAGAGCCGTGACCAGCCCGCTAGCCGGTCGCTGCACCTCGATGTGATCGCCGCGGTACTGGTGGATATAGGGTTCGCGGTTGGAAACCACGATCACATCCTCGCCGCGCAGTTCACCGTGGAGAATGGCGCGCAGGGATTCCGGTTTCCATGTGATCTGATCTTCATCGCGGGCATGTACGTCGGATTCCAGTTCGCGGATCAGTTGCTGCAGATCACGTGCGATGGGCTTGAATTCAGACGGGTTGGATTGTGCGCTAGCCCCCGGTTGCCGTAGCAACCCTTCACCGTGCAATAAAGAGCGCATCCCTGCCATCCATCCGCGCCATGAAAGTTGAGCGATGACCACCGTGATCAGCGAGATCACCACCGCCAGCCCCATGAACAGATAGAGGATGTAAAGCTTGGTTTCCTCGCTGCGGCGGGTAATAAAACTCATGTCATGCACCAGTATCAGGCGGCCAGCCGGCGCTGCTTCGCTGGTCATCGGCTGTACCTTTACGAGCAAGGGTCCCTTGGTGTTCGGTAATATGTGGTCGCCGGGTTCTTCCCAGCGATCGAGTTCGGTGCAGCGAACTTCTGCCGGAAGTGAGTGGCTAGCCAATGCCTTGCTCGTCGGCGAAGCGCAGTAGCCAAGGGCATGGAGCCGTTCATTCTGGGCGATCCGATCGAATAACTCCACGATCTTGACCCGTTTGTCGGTTCCCAACTGTTCCTCCAGTCGTTCCTGGATAGTGTTGGCGATCAGCGACGAGCGGCTATCGAGATCGCGTACAAACCAGCGCAGAGTCAATTTATCGACCAGCGGCGCGACGGCATAAGCGATACCTGCCAGCACCAGCATCAGGGGCAAAATAAAGCGTAAAGATAACTTCATTTGATTATTCTCCAGGCCAAACTGATATCAAAACGAACGAAATTTTTTAACATGACGTGCTCAAATAACAAGTACAAAAAGTGCGGTGTGATGTGGCTTGAGATCGAAGGCATCTGGTGGGAATAGTTTCATGCGATACCAACAAGTAAGTAATGTCTGGATGCGCAAGGGCCAGTATGCCGAGGATTCGTACCATGATTAGCGCTCGTGGTTGGGAACACGACGAACATAGTCAATGTTCATATGTGGTGACGACATGATGAAGTCAGCTGATGCTCGATTGCATGCAACAGGAATGTTCCAGACGACTGCGATGCGCAGCAACGCTTTGATATCGGGATCGTGTGGTTGAGGCTCGAGCGGATCCCAAAAGAACAACAGCACGTCGACTTGTCCTTCAGAGATTCGAGCTCCGATTTGTTGGTCGCCACCAAGTGGTCCGCTGCGTAGACGTTCGACGGGCAGCCCTGTTTGTTCGTTGACGAGACGACCTGTTGTTCCAGTGCCAATGAGAACATGGTGAGACAATTGCTCACGATGGGCTTCGACCCATTGCAGCAATTCATCTTTCATATTGTCATGAGCAACTAAGGCGATTGTCTTGACAGGGCCAACGGCCATTTCTATTTCACCAACTGGCACTCCAACAGTCTGCCCGACTAAAGGGGTATGGCGGTGCCATCAATGTTTCAGTGCAATGAATTAGTTGACAACAAAGTTGACGGTTCGGCCAGGAATAATGATGGTCTTTAGTGGGGTTCGGCCGTCAAGTGCTGTAATCACATTGCTTTGGGCCATGGCTGCTGCCAAGTGATCGTCTTTGGTTGCATCGGCTGCCACGATGATTCTGGCGCGCACTTTTCCATTGACCTGAACGGGAACTTCAATGGTGTTCTCAACGAGCAAAGAAGGATCCGCAACAGGAAATGGCACATATGTCACCGTGGTGGAATGTCCGATCTTTGACCACAGTTCTTCAGCCAGGTGCGGGCACAACGGAGACAGCATCTGGATAAGTGGTTCCACAAGTGAGCGCGGTGCCGGTGTACCAGCATTGACATATTGAGTGAGTGCATTATTGAACTCAATCAGTTTGGCGATGGCAGTGTTGAAGCGAAGATGTTCCATGTCGGCGTCTACGCCGGCAATCGTGCGGTGTAAATGACGCATGAGTTGTTCTGGTGCGTCTGCATCTACAACCGTGGATAGGCCCGTTTCCTCACTAATTACATTGCGCCATAATCGCTGAACAAAACGCTGCATTCCAATAACATCACGCGTGTTCCATGGCCTACTTGCATCAAGTGGACCCATTGCCATCTCGTACAGACGGAAAGTATCGGCACCGAATTCGTCGTACATCTCATCGGGAGTCACGATGTTCTTTAGGCTTTTGCCCATTTTCCCGTACTCGCGAGAGACGGATTCACCATTCCACAGATAACTTCCGTTTGACTCAACAACCTCCGTGGCTGGAACAGTTTGTCCGCGGTCATCTCGGTAGGCATAGGCCTGGATGTAGCCCTGATTAAAGAGGCGGTGGAAAGGTTCTTCGCTGCTTACATGGCCAAGATCAAACAGCACCTTGTGCCAGAACCGGGCATAGAGCAAATGCAGGACTGCATGTTCAACGCCGCCGACATACAAGTCAACGCCACCGGTGTGACCACTATGGCGTGGGCCCATCCAGTACTTCTCTACCTCTGGATCAATGAATGCCTCAGCATTGGTGGGGTCAAGATAACGCATCTCGTACCAACACGAGCCAGCCCATTGGGGCATCACGTTTACTTCACGACGGTATTGGCGAGGACCATCACCGAGATCGAGTGTGACCATGCGCCAGTCGGTCACACGGGCCAGTGGTGGAATTGGATCACTTGTTGCATCGTCTGGTTCCAGTGCCGTTGGTTTGAAATCAGCTAATTCTGGTAACAGAACAGGTAACGATGATTCAGGGACACCGTAAGCACGTCCGTCATCGTCGTAGACGATGGGGAATGGCTCGCCCCAATATCGTTGACGAGAAAACAGCCAATCACGCAACCTGTAGGTAATCGTTGCTTCACCAGCACCTTGTTCCGCCAGCCATTTATTTATTCTGGTTGTTGCTTCGGCAATTGACGTTAGGCCGTTGAGCGACACGGAAGCATTTGCAGACTCGATATATTCGCCGTCACCTGTAAAGGCGAATGGCCATGAGTCACAAGATGAACTTGGCGCAATATTGTTTGTCGCAAACCATGTTGCTGGTGGCAACGCCGTGGCAAGGATTGGCAAGTTGTACGTACGGGCGAAGTCAAAGTCGCGTTGATCCCCACTTGGCACAGCCATGATGGCTCCAGTGCCGTATCCCATCAGAACATAATCGGCAATATATATCGGAATCTGTTGGCCAGTGACAGGGTTTGTTGCCATTGATCCGGTTGGTACGCCAGTCTTTGTTTTTGAATCGTCTTGACGCTCATTGTCGGCTTTGGTTGCAGCGCTGGCTAAGTACGCATCAACAGATGACTTTGCTTGGGCAGTGGTGAGAGAAGCAATAAGTGGATGCTCTGGAGACAACACAAGAAATGTTGCACCAAATAGTGTGTCTGGACGAGTGGTGAACACATCTATATTTCCAGCGGTGCTTGCAAAACTCACCCGAGCACCAACGCTTCGACCAATCCAATTTCGCTGCATTATTTTGATCGGTTCTGGCCAGTCAAGACGGTCAAGATCATCAATCAGGCGATCTGCGTACGTGGTAATACGCATCACCCATTGGCGCATGTTGCGTTTGAACACCGGATAGTTACCGATGTCGCTACGGCCATCTGCTGTGACTTCTTCGTTTGCAAGAATTGTTCCAAGTCCAGGACACCAGTTGACGGGTGCATCAGACAGGTATGCAAGTCGGTATCCATCGATGATGTCGTGTTGTTCGCCAGCGTTTAACAAAGACCATGAACGACCATCGCCAATAGAGCGAGTGCCTGCTGCGAACTCAGCGATCAAATCACTGATCGGGCGAGCTTTGTTTTGCGAAGAGTCGAACCACGAGTTATAGATCTGCAAAAAAATCCACTGGGTCCATTTGTAAAAAGATTCGTCCGTGGTGCTGACACTGCGACGTGGGTCATGACCAAGTCCAAGGCGACGCAATTGGCGACGCATGTTTGCAATATTGGACTCTGTATTTACTCGAGGATGAATGCCAGTTGTAATTGCATGTTGTTCTGCTGGTAATCCAAAACTGTCGTAACCGAGTGCGTGAAGAACATTGAAACCTTTCATCCGCTTGAAGCGAGCAAAAACGTCGGTGCCGATGTATCCGAGCGGATGTCCAACGTGAAGACCTGAGCCTGAGGGATACGGAAACATGTCAAGGACGAACAGTTTTTCTCGACCAGCCAAGCCAGCGATATCGGCTAAAGGCCCAGCAGGGTTTGGTGCTTGGAAAGTTCCTTGAGCGGCCCATGCGTCTTGCCAGCGCGATTCAATGTCGCGAGCAAGCCGTGCTGAGTAACGGAATGGGGGAATCTTGGCTTGGCCAGTTACTGGCGGCATTGTTGAATCGGTCATGAGTGTGTCATCGTATAGGTCATGTCTAAGCAGCGCCCGCGATTGGGCCGTCGTTCGCCCAAAGGCGGCTCCTCCCATAGTTACCCCCGCACGGCCCGTCTGTCGCAGGTATTGCGAGAAGTCATTGCTGACGAGTTGACCAAGATTGATGATGAACGCCTTGACCTTGTCACCATCACGGCTATTGACGTTGATTCTGAGATGAATCGTGCTTTTGTATATTTCGACTCGATGTTCGGAGAAGAAGGCGACGCAGGCGTAATAGAGGCCTTGGGACAGTATCGCCCCCGACTGCAGGCATCAATAAACCGTCAGATGCATGCTCGTAAAACTCCCATTTTGTATTTCAAGCCAGATGAGGTGATTCGCTCTGCAGCACGCATTGAAGAATTGTTGCGCAAAAAGCCAGATCTTGGTCCTGGTGTCAACACTGATGCTGATGCTGATAACGAAGACTGACGACTAGTGGCACGTCGCCGCCCGCCGGTGGTTCATGGTCTTGTTTTACTAGATAAGCGAGCCGGCATGACGAGCCATGATGCCGTCTTTGCTTTGCGCGAGCCGTTTGCTGAAAAACGAATAGGCCATGCCGGCACTCTTGACCCCGATGCCACAGGACTTCTTGTCATCGGTGTGGGAAATGGAACTCGGTTAATTCGGTTTCTGGGCGAGATGGACAAAACCTATTCATGTGAAATTGTGTTTGGCGCCGCAACAAATACTCTTGATGATTCTGGTGAGATCACTGCAACGTTTGACATGGCACCACCGAATATTGAACAGGCCCGTGCAGTGATTGCTGAAAAATTTGTGGGAGATATTTTGCAGATTCCACCGATGGTGTCGGCATTGCGAGTGGATGGCAAACGATTACATGAACTTGCTCGTGAAGGAATTGAAATTGAACGTGCACCTCGACCAATCACGGTGTACTCATACGAGATTGAGAACACCGATGATCCAATGGTGTTGCGTGCCAACGTGCGTTGTGGAGGTGGAACATATATTCGTTCGCTTGGTGCTGATCTTGGTACGGCGCTTGGTGGTGGAGCACACATTCGCACGTTGCGTCGACATTCAACTGGACCGTATTCAATTGACGAATCATGCACGCTGGAAAATCCAGTTCTTCTTCCCATCGAACAATTGGTGCGTCATATGCCTCATCACGTGTTGTCGGTATCAGAGGTGGACGATGTGTTGTATGGGCGTGTGCGTGAAGCGTGGGATGGAGATGGTCCGTGGGCTGCTCTCGATGAAACGGGCACTCTGATTGCGGTGTTTGAGTTGTGGCGTGATCGTGTGGCCAAGCCCACCGTCGTGTTTGGTGGCAGATAGCGTTTCATCTCATGCTCGTTGTGACTGATCTTTCCCAGGCGCCGTGGCCAACTAGGCGTGCTGTTGTCACAATTGGCGCATATGACGGCGTGCATCTTGGTCACAGCATGGTTATTTCTCAAGTGCGTGATGAGGCGGCACGACTTGGCGCCCTCAGCGTGGTGGTTACATTTGACCGCCACCCAGCAAGCGTTGTGCGGCCTCAGACTGCACCAAAACTGTTGTCGAACCCAGAACAGAAGTTGGAACTTCTCGAGGCAACAGGGATCGATGCAGTGGTTGTGGTGCCATTTAATGAAGAACAGTCAAAAGAAACCCCTGTGGACTTTGTGCAACGGATTCTTGTTGACGCCCTTCAAACACAAATGGTCATCGTTGGTTCTGATTTTCACTTTGGCCACATGCGCCAAGGCAATGTCACTCTGTTGCGCGAGATGGGGCAACGCCATGACTTCACGTGTGAACCCATAAAGCTCGTGCCTCGTGGAGACGGTATTGATGAACCAATCAGCTCTACAGCAATTCGTCGGGCGTTGGCAGGAGGCGAGATTGACACTGCTCATCGTTTATTGGGTCGGCGTTACGAGGTGCGTGGAGTGGTGGTTGGCGGTGACAAACGTGGGCGCACAATCGGATTCCCTACGGCCAACGTAGAGATTCCAAATACGATGTGTTTGCCGTCAGATGGTGTGTACGCCGGCGTGTACACGCGACCAGATGGTTCACAGTATGCATGTGCGATCAACCTTGGGCGCCGACCCACGTTTTATACGAACGCAGAGCATTCTTTGTTGGAAGCACATCTCTTAGATTTTGATGGTGATCTGTACAACGAAACGGCATCGGTTAAGTTCGTTGCATTCCTGCGCTCAGAACGTCAATTTTCTGGCATTGATGAACTGAAGGAACAACTAGTTCTCGACATTGAGCACGCTCGTGTCGCGGTGGCGCAACGCTAGGCGCCAGCGACTGGGGTGAGGTGCTTGTAGGCGGTATTGCGTTGCACTAATTGTCGACGCAACGGCGCGACTACCTCGCCGAAGCGACCTTCGGTCATCATTTGACCATGGTTGGCGCCAGCTGCTCTGGAAATATTTTCATCCATCAATGTGCCGCCAAGATCGTTGACACCAGATTGCAGTAATTGCGCAGCTCCGGCGGTTCCAACTTTGGTCCAACTAGCTTGAATATTATCGATGAGTCCATCATAAAAAATTCGACCAATTGCATGCATCAGAATTGTTTCGCGCCAAGTTGGACCTCGACGAGCCTGGCGTTGGAGGTAAATGGGCGATGCCATATGAACGAACGGAAGAGGGACGAACTCTTTAAATCCGCCTGTTTCGCGTTGTAAGGCACGAGTCACCATCATGTGTTTTGCCCATGAACGTGGATGCTCAACACTGCCAAACATGATTGTGATATTTGAATGCAATCCGATGCCATGGGCTTGACGATGAACCTCCAGCCATTCCTCGGTGTTTATCTTGTCTTTGCAGATAACGGCACGCACCTCATCGTCTAAAATTTCGGCTGCTGTACCAGGAAGCGATGCTAGGCCTGCTTCTTGGAGGCGGATGAGATAGTCGCGCAATGCTTCACCGTTACGGTTAGCGCCCACTGTGACTTCTAGTGCTGTAAAGCCGTGGACATGCATGTCGGGCACAGCAGCCTTTACGGCGCGAGTCACATGAATGTAATAATCACCATCAAAATTAGGGTGAATTCCACCTTGCAGGGTGACTTCTGTTGCGCCCAAGTCCCACGCCTCGCTTGCTCGCTCTGCAATGTCGTCAAGGGTGAGCAAGTAAGGAGTACCACGAAGGTTGAGGGCCAGTGGACCTTTTGAAAATCCGCAGAACTTACATTTGTAGGTGCAGACATTTGTGTAGTTGATATTTCGGTTATGCACCCATGTGACATTGTTGCCCACTGCGATGTTGCGCAATTCATCTGCATAGTCGGCGACGTAGCCCACTTCTGGACCGCGTGCGGCAAAGAGCCCAACGATTTCGTCTTCGTTCAGTTCTTGGCCAGCACGATGGCCTTCAATAATTTCTGCGACCCGACCGCGCGCAAATGGACGAGGGTGTGGAATAAGCGACATTGGTTTTACATTTGCACCCGAATACCACTGTGTGGATTTGTGTCCAACAAGAACTACCTCTGCGCCATCGAGGACCACGTCTTTCGCCGTAACTTTTTCTGGCCAGATTGCTCCAACATCATCGCGGGCAAGTCCTTCTGCATCAGTGCGATCCATCACCGTGAAGTGCAATGACGGATCGAGCCACGTATCTGGTGCTGTTGCAAACTCTGGATAAATCGTGAGACGAGGAGCAAGAACAAAGCCACGGGTCTCTGTGGCCTCACGCAATCGATCAAGCGCCGGCCATGGGCGTTCTGGGTTGACATGATCTGGCGTGACAGGTGAAACCCCACCCCAGTCATCGATACCTGCATCGAGCAACATTCCGAAATCATCCGACAAATTAGGTGGTGCTTGAAGATGCACTGTCGGAGGAAGAATTAAGCGGGCAACAGCGATTGACCACAGGTATTCATCTTGCGGGCATGGCTTGGCTTTGTGCATCGCGGTGCCTGCTTTTGGCAAGAAGTTCTGCACAATGACTTCTTGAAGATGCCCGTATCGAGTATGGGCTGCTCCAAGAAGACGGAGCGCGTCAATGCGGTCCCTGCGGTTTTCGCCAATGCCTACCAAAATTCCAGAAGTAAAAGGTATTTTTAACTCACCCGCAAGACACAACGTATTAATACGACGCTGCGGTTCTTTGTCAGGTGCTCCTCGATGACATTCAAGATCATCACGCAATGTTTCAATCATCATTCCCTGTGAAGGAGAGACTGGACGAAGCATCGCAAGTTCATCTTCATATAACGCGCCAGCATTGGCGTGCGGAAGCAATCCTGTTTCATCAAGAACCAACTTGGCCATGTCGTGCAAATAATGAACAGTGGAGTCGTAGCCGTTGTCACGTAGCCAGTTTGCGGCAACGTCGTATCGTATTTCTGGTCGCTCACCAAGTGTGAATAACGCTTCATGGCATCCCATCCGTGCGCCCTGTCGAGCAATTGCCAAAATTTCTTCAGCCAACATGTATGGCTTTGTTAGCCGCGCTGGAGGTTGAGCAAACGTGCAGTAGCCGCATTTGTCGCGACACAACATCGTGAGTGGAATAAATACCTTTGGCGAAAAAGTGATTCGAGTGCCATGGGCGGCATCGCGTGCAGCACATGCTCGCGACATGAGGACATCAAGCGGCGCGTTTAAGAGATCATCAATGAATGATGAGGTGAATGGGGATGCCGATAAGAGGTCATCACGAGAGAACTGGCGTAACAAGACAGCACCTTTCAGGTGGATCCGAACAAATGAATATGCCAGTACTCGGTCGAACGCCACAGAAAAGTAAAAAGGATCTGTTGGCGCCCTTTTGGCCGAGCAGTTTTAATATACCTGTTTTACTCGGCGAGCGTTGCCTTGGAGATGGCCTCGAACATCGCCCGCACATTGTGGCTTGTCATCGGCACTCGGTGGCCAGTGCGACTAATAAAACTGAGTTGTACACCAGTAGCTGGATCGAGAGTGCTGAAAAACTGTTCGTGGCCATCGTTGTCGACAACAACATCTGTTAGTCGGGGAACGCCAGCCTGATCGAGTGCATCACGAACAAACCCAGCATTGAGAACTTCAATGGCAATGTGTTGGACCCCTGAACCGTGTTCTGCAAGGCGTTGGTGTACTGCTGGATTGAGATCGGCTCCAACGAGAACAACTGTGACTCCGCCGGCATGGGTCATGACAACAGATGGATCATCTGTTGCTGTAACGCTGAAACCCATGCCAGAAAAAAATGTGGATGCAGCAGTCAGGTCAGCAACGGCAACAACAACATGGTCAATGCGCACAGCAACGGTGTCGATCTCGGAGCGTTCTGAGGCGCCTGCTTGTTTTTCAGGCGCAGTGTCATCACGCGATCCTGCAACTTCGATGCGATGAGTCTCGGATAACAAAATGCGAAATAGTTGTTCAGCAAAATCTGGATCTACGCCCAAGTCAATGGCCCATTGGCGTCGGCTGGCCAGAACATCACGGACACGTGCTGGCTGAATAACTGCAGCACCTGTTGTTTCTTTTAACTCTGCAACTTCTCTACAGACACTGAGTCGCTCAGCAAGAAGTTGCACGATCGCTGCATCAATGCGGTCAATGTCGGTTCGAAGCTCTGGCAGAGAACGATGGCTGTTACTCATGTTGTTCGAAACTCCATTAAGCGTTCAATATGTTTTGCCAGTACATCGATTTCTATATTGACCGCGTCGCCAGATGAGCGATGCCCAAGGGTGGTAACGGCGCTTGTATGGGGAATAACAGCAGCTTCAAACGTGTCATCGGTGAGATTGAATACGGTGAGGCTGATGCCGTCCACTGTGACGGAGCCTTTTTCCACGAGATACTTCATCAATTCTTGGCCAATGCGCACGACGAGGTTTGGTACGGGGCAGACAACATGGCCGATTGCATCAACGTGGCCTAAAACAATGTGGCCACCGAATCGCTCGCCAAGCGCCATTGGTCGTTCAAGATTGACGGGGTCGCCTTCTGTCAGATTCCCGAGGTTTGTGCGTAAATATGTTTCGTCGGAGACATCTGCTGTCCACCACTCTGGTCCCCGTTCAACAACGGTGAGGCAGCAGCCATTGACGGCTATTGATGCCCCGATATCTGAGCCCTCAAGCACCGTTGAGGCGCGGATCCGCAATTTGGGACCTTTTCGTGACTCGACAAAGCCTTTTTCTTCCACAATTCCGGTGAACACACTCGCAAGACTAACCGCCACGGTGGCTCTCTCCCTGATGAAATGAGGCTGAAAACAGGTTGTGAGTGGATGGTCGGGTTGTGGGTGCCCCTGCTTGCTCATAGCCTGAAGGGGTCCTCGTGGGCTTTTAGCGCGCGTGCGATGCCCGACCCGGCTGTGGGTCGAGCGCCCTCTCATCACAAGGAAATATGAGGCCCCTAATGTCGAAGATCGACACAATCTCAACGTACCGCAAGCATGGTACTGATACGGGTTCGCCAGATGTGCAGATTGCACTTCTCACTGACCGCATCATTCAGTTGACAGACCATCTCAAAAAGCATTCGCATGACCACCACAGCCGTCGTGGTTTGCTGATGTTGGTGGGCCGTCGCCGTCGAATGCTTGATTACGTACGAGATCGCGATGTTGCTCGCTACCGCGAGCTCATTGCACAACTCGGCCTTCGCCGATAACCAACTGCCTCCACATTTTTCATTTATTGTCGGTTGTCAGTCGATGATCCCGCACATTGCGCGGGGTTGCCGACTGAGAACCGGCGTGTGGCAGGCAACTTAATAACAACACACAATCAAGGGAGTTCCCATGGCAGACGCCATTCGTGTTTCATCACCCGTTTCTGGTTCGGATAAAACCATTACCTTCGAGACCGGAAAGCTAGCGACACAGTCGCAGGGCGCCGTTATCGCAACTATCGGTGGCACCACTGTGCTCGCAACTGCAAACGCAGCTCGCGGCGTACGTGACGGCATCGATTTCTTTCCACTCACCGTCGATGTCGAAGAGCGTGCATACGCCGCCGGCAAGATTCCAGGTGCGTTTTTCCGTCGTGAAGGTCGCCCTTCCGAGCAGGCAATCCTCACGTGTCGTCTCATCGACCGTCCATTGCGTCCAGCTTTCCCTGATGACTTTCGCAACGAAACCCAAGTTGTCATCACCGTCATTGGTGTCGATATGGAAAACCCACACGACGTCATTGCAATCAACGCAGCATCTGCAGCGCTTATGATCAGTGGTATTCCATTCGACGGCCCAATTGGTGCTGTTCGTATGGCGTATTCCCAAGATGGCGAATGGGTTCCTCACTCAACTTACAAAGAGGGCACTGACGGAACGTTTGAAATCGTTGTTGCGGGCCGTGAGCTTGACAACGGCGATGTCGCCATCATGATGGTGGAAGCCGGCGGAACTGCAAAATCTTTCGAGTACTACGACAATGGTGCACCCAAGGTGTCAGAGCAAGTAATTGCAGATGGCCTCGAGGCATCAAAGACATGGATCAAGGAGTCAATTGGACTTCAGCGTCAGTTGTTGGCAAGTGTTATCGCAACAAGCGGTCCAATCACCCCGCTTGTGTACACCCCAGTTCTTGATTACACAGACGAAATCTTCGCTGCTGTAGAGGCAACTGCTACTTCCAAGTTGGCAACTGCAATTACTATTGCGCTCAAAGCAGATCGCAACGCAGCAACTGATGCAGCAGCCGCAGCAACAGTGACAGAGCTGTGTGGACCTGGTACAGCATTTGCTGGCAAGGACAAAGAAGTCAAAGAAGCTGTGCGCAGTCTCACCAAGAAATTGGTACGCAAGCGTGTAGTTGATGAAGGCATCCGTATTGATGGTCGTGGTCCAAAGGATCTTCGCGCGGTGTCATCAGAAGTTGGCACATTGTCACAGGCCCACGGAACTGGATTATTCCAGCGCGGTGAGACTCAGGTCTTGAATGTCTGCACATTGGCTATGCCTCGCATGAACCAAATGCTTGACACACTCGGTCCAGACAATGAAAAGCGTTACATCCACCATTACAACATGGCTCCTTGGGCCAATGGTGAGACCGGACGTGTTGGTTCGCCAAAGCGTCGCGAAATTGGTCACGGTGCGCTCGCTGAGAGAGCATTGTTGCCGGTGGTTCCTAGCCAGGAAGAGTTTGCTTACGCAATTCGTTTGGTCAGTGAAGTGTTGTCCTCAAACGGCTCGACTTCAATGGCTTCGGTGTGCGCATCAAGTTTGTCGCTCATGGACGCAGGTGTTCCTATTAAGGCGCCAGTCTCTGGCATCGCAATGGGTCTCATTTATGCAGAGGGCAAGTACCTCACTCTTACCGACATTCTCGGTGCAGAAGATGCATTTGGAGACATGGACTTCAAAGTCGCCGGCACAGTTGATGCAGTGACTGCATTGCAGCTCGATACAAAGATCGATGGAATACCCACCGACGTGTTGACAGCAGCATTGTTGCAAGCTCGTGATGCTCGTATGACCATCTTGGACAACATGAACGCAGTTCTCGCAGCAGCTCGACCACAGGTTGCAGATACTGCACCAAAGATCGTGTCGTTCACTATTCCGCTTGACAAAGTGGGAGAAGTCATTGGGCCAAAGGGCAAGGTTATTAACACCATTCAGCAAGAGACTGGTGCAGATATTGCAGTAGGCGATGACGGAGCAGTGGGCATTGTGACCATTGGTTCGCCAGACAGCTCCAAAGTTGAAGAAGCTCGTGCTCGCATCTTGGCAATCGTTGATCCTCCAACTGCAGAGTTGAACGGGATCTATGACGGTCGTGTTGTCAGCATCACTAAGTTCGGCGCATTCGTTAACATCCTTCCTGGCCGTGACGGACTTGTCCATATCAGCAAGCTTGGTAATGGACAGCGTGTCAACAATGTTGAAGACGTGCTCACACTTGGTGATGTCATCAGGGTGCGCGTTGAAGATGTCGATGACAAGGGCAAAGTAAGCCTCACCCCAGTTGATGCCGATGGCAACGATATTCCTGGTGGCGGAGGCGGCGGTGCCCGTCGTGACGATGCAGACCGTGGAGATCGTGGTGGTCGTAATGATCGCGGCGGAGATCGTAATGATCGTGGCCCGCGCAATGATCGTGGCGGAGATCGTGGTGGTCGTAATGACCGTAATGATCGAAGCGACCGCGGACCTCGTCAAGAGTCCCGTAGTGAAGCACGTACAGATGGACCAGTGGAAGTGTCATTTGAAGCAGAATTCGACAGCGAAATTCGCACCGATTTCGGCAATCTTGGCCCCGACACCCGCGGTGGAAACGACCGTGGCGGAGACAGTAATCGCCGTCGTCGCTAACGAAAACTAGGTTCGAAAGAACAATAAAAAGGCCGGTGGCACGAAAGTGTTGCCGGTCTTTTTGTTTGAGCGACTACGGTCAAAGGCATGATTCGAATTGGCGTAGTTGGTGCTTCAGGAAAAATGGGTGCAACGGTGTGTGATGCCGTTGCTGCGGCACAAGGCCTAGAGCTTGTTGCTGCCGTGGATACTCAAAGCAGTGGGACCGTTGTCCATGGGGTCACCGTTAGTTCTGAACTAAAGGCCTTGGCTGATGCCGCATGTGATGTCGTGGTTGATTTCACTGTTGCAGCTGCAGCTCGGGTCACATTGCCGTGGCTTGCGTCGCAGGGCATACATGCCGTTGTTGGAACTACTGGTTTTAATGAAGAAGACTTTGTTACATGGCGCAGTGAGTTCACAAAGAGCAATTGTCTCGTTGCTGCGAACTTTGCAATTGGTGCTGTCCTGATGATGAAGTTTGCCGAACAGGCTGCTCCATATTTTGAAACTGCAGAGATCATTGAGTTTCATCACAACGCAAAAGCCGATGCGCCCAGTGGCACAGCATTAGCTACTGCTCAACGAATGGCCCAAGCAAGTGATGAATGGGCAAGTGACCCGACAAAGCATGAAATCATCCCTGGTGCTCGCGGCGGAGTCGGTCCTGGTGGTATTCATGTGCACGCCGTGCGGATGGTCGGTATGACCGCGTCACAAGAAGTGATTCTGGGTACGGCGGGACAAACTTTGGTGATTCGTCACGATTCGAATGACCGAGTCAGCTTTATGCCAGGAGTTGTTTTGGCATGTCGTCGCGTTGCAGAGATAAAAGGTCTTACCTTTGGTATTGACAATCTGCTGTAGCGATATTTAGCTCAGTGAGTTAATTGCCGCGTCATAATTTGGTTCGGTACCAATGTCCGATACAAGTTCTGCGTGCAACACTTTGCCGTTCTCGTCGGCTACAACAACAGCGCGGGCAAGTAAGCCGCTGAATGCGCCCTCGTTTAGTGCAACACCAAATGCCGTACCAAAGTTGCTACGGAATGACGACGCAGTCTTCACATTGCTCAGCCCCTCAGCACCACAGAAGCGTCCTTGGGCAAATGGAAGATCTGCAGACACGCAATAGACAACTGTGTTGTCAAGCTTCGAGGCGAGTTCATTGAACTTGTGAACACTTTTTGCACACACTGCAGTGTCAACACTAGGGAAAATGTTGAACACGACACGCTTGCCAGAAATAACGTCATTGGTGAAGTCTTGAAGTTTTCCGTCGGTGAGTGTAAATGAAGGAAGCGATGACCCTAGAGATGGAAGATCGCCCGATGTATTGACGGGTGAACCGCCGAATGATGTGGTAGCCATCTAGTGAGCATGGCAGGCAAATATGATTCTGCCAACGTGATTAGGAGATTCCTTCGCCAGACTGGTCATGTTGCTGCGCTACATCGTCCACGCCGACCTTGGGGCTTTGGCGTCGTGTGGTTTTAAGTAATGAGATTGCAAAGAGTCCGCCAACAACCCACCATTGGTATTTTCCGATGAAGTCGACCACTGTCTTGATTTGATCCTCCACCTGCTTGCCGCCAAACCAGACGATGGTCATGCGCAGCATGATTCCAGACACAATCAGTGGAAAGAATCGCCGCGGCGGCATCTTGAGGTGGCCAACTAGTAGGCACACGATGTTTGAGCCTGGCATTAACAACACAGCTAGCCAGCCAGATTTAACGGCGACCTTTTCGGTCCATTTGTAGATGCGTGGCATTTCTCCGACTTGTGATTCTGTCCAGCTCAAGGCTTTTTCACCGAAAAGTCGACCGACAAAATACAGGGCAGTAGCGGCCAGGAGCAGTCGAATGAATCCGATCACAAAAAATGGGAGTGGGTCGATATAGGGGATAGCACCGAACAGGTTTCTGCCGCGAGCGCTCATCGCCAAGATAAGCATCGGATTTTCATCTACCAGTGCTGGTCCGATATTGGAGCCAATGGTTCCAATCACAAAAAGGAAAGAAGTGAAGGCAACAAGGGCTTTACGCACAGAGAAACCATAGCCGTTGTGGGCTGTTTTTTGTCGCCACCAAGTTGCTACGGTTTTAGTTGATGTGGAATAGCCACATCAACGCATAACGGGGGACACCATGCAGGGATTAATGCAACCGACTCAATTGTCGATTAGTTACCTATTTGATAGAGCTGAGAAGTATCACGGCGAAAAGACAATCACCACGGCCACTGCGGTTGGTCGTGAAACCATCACATATGCACAATGGGCCGATCGCACACGACGTCTTGGTGGCGTTCTTGACACGCTTGGTATTTCACAAACAGGTCGTGTAGCAACTTTTGCATGGAACACATCTCGTCACCTTGAGTTGTACTTTGCTGCACCATGTTCTGGACGAATTCTGCATACGCTCAACATTCGTCTTTTCCCCGAGCAGATTACGTACATCGTGAATCATGCCGAAGATGAAGTCATCTTCATTGACACGTCGATCTATTCATTAATAGAACCATTGCTCGCCACCTTTACAACGGTGAAGCATCTTGTGTTCATGTTTGATGGCAAAGGTGAAATTCCGGCATCTGTGCCAGGGTTTCAAGTACATGATTATGAAAAACTAATTGCGGCGGCGAGCCCTGTTGCATGGAAGGCTGTTGACGAGAATCAGGCAGCCAGCATGTGTTACACAAGCGGTACAACTGGCAACCCAAAGGGTGTTGTGTACAGTCATCGCAGCACATACCTACACACAATGGCCACGATGATGACCGACACCATTGGGGTCAGCGAATCTGATGTCATATTGCCTGTGGTGCCAATGTTTCATGCAAACTCGTGGGGCCTTGCTCATGCTGGTGTTGCAAGTGGGGCTGACCTTGTCATGCCAGGGCCAGATATGTCTGGTCCTGCAATTGCCAACTTGATCGTTGAACTAAAAGTCACTGTTGCTGCTGGAGTGCCAACGATCTGGATGGCGGTGCTACCTGAATTAAAAGGTCGCGATACATCTTCGTTGCGTTGTATCCCATGTGGTGGTTCTGCAGTTCCAAAGGCTCTCAGTGAGGGGTTCCGGGCTCAAACTGGATTGCCACTTCTTCAAGCATGGGGTATGACAGAAACAAGCCCCATTGCTGCAGTGTGCACATTGTCGAAAGCAGATCGCGAGTTGCCCCAAGAACAACAAGCAGATCTGCGCACAACTGTTGGTCTCATTGCATTCGGAGTCGAGATGCGTGTTGTTGAGCCAGGCACCACTACACCACTTCCTTGGGATGGCCAATCTCAAGGTGAATTACAATGTGCAGGTGCATGGATAGCGTCCAGCTATTACAACGATTCACGTTCCCACGAAAGCTTCACAGCCGACGGGTGGCTACGCACGGGGGACGTTGCAGTAGTTGATGCAAAGGGGCGTATTCGCCTCGTTGACCGCACCAAAGATCTCATCAAGTCTGGCGGTGAATGGATCAGCTCAGTTGATGTTGAAAACGAGCTGATGTCGCACCCCAAAATTGCCGAAGCAGCCGTCATTGGTGTGCCGCATCCGAAGTGGTCTGAACGTCCATTGGCTTGTGTCGTGGTCAAACCTGGAGAAACTTTGACGAAAAAGGAAGTGATCGACCATCTCATTCCGCGATTAGCAAAATGGCAGTTACCAGACGACGTGGTGTTTATCTCAGAAGTGCCCAAAACCTCTGTCGGTAAATTCTCAAAAAAGACTTTACGAGAGCAGTTTGCCGACTATTCGTTGCCAGACGCGTAATCCGAAGGTTGGGCCTTGACACTGAGACGTTTTCTGTCTTAGTGTCTCAGGCGTGACGTTTGTCTCTGCTGCTTCTGCCCAATCACCGCGAGATACCGAACTTCAGGTCATCAAGGCCGTTGATCTATGCGTCGAACAATGGGGTTGGGACAAAGTGACGATGGACGACATTTGCGATGCTGCAGGTGTTTCGCGTGCAACTCTGTACCGCATGTTCCCCGGTGGCCGTGATGTGCTGTTTGAAGCCGTGCGGGTGCACCATCTTGAAGAATTTTTCACTGCTATGCGCGCCCATGTTGAAGGGGCGACTTCGCTAGAGGATTTATTGGTCAGATGCATCGTTGTGGCTTCAACAGAACTTCGCCACGATCAGCATCTCACCACGATGTTGGCAACTGCGCCTGGTGAGACAGTAGGAGAGCTCACATTGTCCGGCCTTGATCGCATTGTGAGGGTTGCAACGTCGTTTATTACGCCATTGACAGATGCATACATTGACTCGACAGAGGCCGCCGAGATTGTCGATGTGATGTGTCGCCTCGTCATCTCCTATTTCTTGTCTCCGTCAAAAACAACAGACTTCACAAACGAGGACACGGCTCGCCGTTTCATCCGCAATTATTTGTTGCCAACTCGCCAAATATTTTCCTCATAAACACTTCACAACCACCTAGTAGAAAAGAAAAAAATGAGCATTACAGATAAGACCAACGCTGAGATGATCGGGCGCGATGAACTAAACGACATCGAGGCAATTTTGGCAATTACAAATACCGATGTTGATGCTGTGCAGCACATTGTTAAAGATAATGCTGATCGTATTTTTACATGGGATTACACATTGACACGTCCTGCTTTGCGCAAACTATATGAGAAGGGAAAAACGGGACAATGGAATGGTTCGACTGATCTTGATTGGTCAATAGACGTAGATGTCGAGAAAGTCGTCTTTGAAGATTCTCAAATACTAGGAACAGGCATGGAGCAAGCTCTTTATGCCGATACAGCTCTTGGTAAATGGGGCGATAAAGAATGGCTTGAATTTGGAATTGAAACGCGGAGATGGCAATTGAGTCAGTTCTTGCACGGTGAACAAGGTGCACTAATTTGCACAGCGAAAATTGTAGAAACAGTTCCGTGGTACGACGCAAAGTTGTATGCAAGTACACAGGTCGTCGATGAAGCCCGCCACGTAGAGGTCTTTGCTCGTTACCTCGATGAAAAACTGGGTGGCGCATACCAAGTCAACACCCATCTTCAACTCTTGCTAGACGACGTCATCCAGGACAGTCGATGGGATATGACCTACCTGGGAATGCAGATCATGGTCGAAGGTCTTGCATTGGCAGCCTTTGGATTTCTTCATGCCACAACGAATGAGCCGTTGTTGAAGAAACTGCTTCGTTATGTGATGAGCGACGAGGCTCGACATGTGGCATTCGGAGTCCTGAGTCTGAAAGAGGTGTATGCAGAAATGAGTGATACCGAAATGAAGGATCGTCAGGAATTCGCCTATGAAGCAAGCGTTCGAATGCGTGACCGTTTCTTGCAGCAGGAAGTCTGGGCTCGTATGGGTGTAAACACCAAGGAAATTGCACCGATGATGTTGCAGGATCCATCCCGGGCGTTGTTCCAGCAGATGCTGTTTGCCAAGATTGTTCCCAACTGTAAGAAACTTGGCCTTCTTGACCGTAATGACAAATGGCTACGCCGTAAGTACGAAGAGATGGGTGTTATCCAGTTTGAGGACTGGGAAGACACTGCCGAGGAGTACACCGCGTTTGAAATTGGTAAGGAAATGCCAACTATTGGTCAGTAATAAGTCGTTATAAATATTTAATGATTAAGAACGGGGGCGGTGTGACCGCCTCCGTTCAGTCATAATGGGACATGGCCATTTTCGGACAAGTACTCACGGCGATGATCACGCCGTTCGACAGCAACGGCGACCTCGATCTCAATGAAGCGGTGCGGCTTGCAAAATGGTTGCAGGACAACGGCAATGATGGCCTCGTTCTCAGTGGCACAACTGGGGAATCATCAACTCTGACCGACGCTGAAAAACTCTCGTTATGGAAAGCAGTTATTGAAAGTGTGACAATTCCAGTCATTGCTGGTTCTGGCTCGAACGACACAGCACATTCCGTGCGTCTCACTAAGCAGGCAACTGAGCTGGGTGCAGCCGGAATTTTGGCCGTTGGTCCGTATTACAACAGACCATCTCAAGCTGGCTTAGAAGCTCACATCACGGCGATGGCCAACGCAACCTCTCTTCCTGTGGTTGTCTACGACATTCCAGTACGCACCGGCCGAAAAATATCGACAGCGACACTTGCAAAGTTGGCAAATACTGTTCCTAACATCAGGGCATTGAAAGATGCAGCTGGCGCCCCAGCAGAAACAGCGAATCTCATGGCCCAGGTGCCAAAAAGTTTTGAGTTGTATTCAGGAGACGATGGCCTCACCCTTGCTTTTCTTGCATACGGTGGACAAGGTGTCATTGGTGTTGCTACGCATTGGAGTGCGCCAGAACATCAACAGATGATTACGGCATTTAAATCTGGTGATGTTAAGAGAGCGCGACAGATCAACGATATTTTGTTGGAAAGTTATGCATTTGAGACCGGTGACGACAACCCGAATCCGATTCCTTCAAAAGTCATGATGAACCACCTCGGATTCAATGTCGGTGAATGTCGCCTGCCGATGGGCCCGCCACCTGCAGGTCTTGCCCAAAGGGCTGTCTCGGTGTATGCCAATCTTGAAAAAGCGCGTGTTGCGCTTGGTCAGTAACTCATGGCCCAACCAGTACGTATTTATTTTCTCGGTGGTCTAGGCGAGATCGGCCGTAACTGCATGGTCTTGGAGCAAGACGACAAGTTGTTGCTCATTGACTGTGGGTTGATGTTCCCTGATGCCGACATGCACGGTATCGATTTGGTACTTCCAGATTTCACTTTCTTGTTAGAAAATCGTGAGCGCATTGTTGGTTGTGTGGCCACGCATGGTCACGAAGATCATGTGGGCGGACTGCAGTTTTTACTTCGGGATCTTGAATTTCCGATCTACGGTTCTGCAGTAACGCTTGGTTTGGCTCGCAATCGCATTGAAGAAGCAGGACTGCTGCGCAAGACAGATTTGATCACAGTGCGCGATGGGGAACGTATCCAGATTGGGCCATTTGATGTCGAGTTTCTTCCCGTCACCCATTCTGTTCCACATGCACACGCTGTCATCATCCATACTCCACAGGGTGTCATCGTGCATTCCGGTGATTTCAAACTAGATCTCACACCAGTTGATAACCGTCGCACCGATTTGGCAAGACTGGGCGAATTGGCAAGCACTGTTGGTATCCGTTTGTTGATGTGTGACTCCACTAATGCCGAGGAACATGGACATGCACCAAGCGAGCGAGCTGTCGGAGTGGTGTTGCGACAGTTGTTTCATGAGCATCGTGATCGGCGAATAATCACTGCCAGTTTTGCCAGCCATATTCACCGCGTGCAGCAAGTGATTGAGGCGGCTATGGAGCACGGCCGCAAGGTTGCTCTCATGGGTCGTTCAATGCAAAAAAATATGAAGCTCGCCATTGATCTGCAGTTACTAAATGTGCCTGCGTCTGTGTTTATCGATGTAGCAAATATTGATGATTATCCACCTTCTGAAGTGTGTGTTATCTCAACAGGTTCCCAAGGTGAGCCAATGTCAGCGTTATCGCTGTTATCACGCGGTGAAAGTAGATGGATAAAAGCAGGAAAGCATGACACGATTATTTTGTCTAGTCATGCAATCCCAGGCAATGAGGGCAATGTCAATCGTGTGATTGATGGTCTATTGCGCGCTGGTGCAAAAGTTGTGCACTCTGGAACAGCAGATGTTCATGCAACTGGTCACGCCCAAGCAGAGGAGCTCAAGACCTACCATTCCATTTTGCAGCCTGAGTGGTTTGTTCCTATACACGGAGAATATCGTCACATGCGTGCCCATGCTGAACTAGCAGTTGTGATGGGTGCTGACCCCGATCATGTACTGCAAGCAACCGATGGCGATGTTTTGGAACTAAATGATGACGGGTTATCTTTTCATTCCAAAGTCCCAGCCGCATATCTTTTCGTTGATGGCATTGTGGGAGATGTGGGACAAGGCGTACTACGAGATCGCCGGGTCTTGGCCGAAGAAGGTGTTGTTGTCATTGTTGCCACTGTTGACAGTGCTAGTCATAAGGTGATCACTGGTCCAGAAATTATTACTCGCGGTTGGGTCTATGCCCCAGAAGCCGATGATCTGCTTAATGAAGCAGAGGCTGTGGTGGAAAAGGCATTGATCAAAGCCTTAGATAATGGGGTGACGGACATTGATTCTCTTGAGCGCGAAGTTCGCCGGGCAGCAGGCAAATTTGTGAGCGACCGCACCAAGCGGCGCCCAATGATTGTGCCTGTAGTGATGATGACCTAAGTTCATTGTTGCTTGCCTCACTAGCGAGGTTCGAGATGGGGGTCACGATGTACGGAGCAGAAAGTCTGATTCAGACACTTGTCAATTCTGGTGTTGAGGTATGTTTTGCCAACCCAGGAACATCAGAGATGCATCTTGTGACTGCTATTGACACTGTGGATGGGATGCGACCAGTTCTTGGATTGTTTGAAGGTGTTGTCACGGGTATGGCCGATGGCTACGCGCGCGTCGCAGAAAAACCTGCAGCCACTTTGTTGCATCTTGGTCCTGGTCTAGCAAATGGCTCAGCCAATTTGCATAATGCTCGACGTGCTAGTTCTCCCATTGTGAACATTGTCGGAGATCACGCCACGTATCATTTGCAACTAGATGCCCCTTTGACATCTGACATTGTCGGTTTTGCGCGACCAGTATCTGGGTGGATTCACACCGCAACAAATGTTCTCTCAGTATCTAGCGATGCTGCACGCGCAGTTCATGCATCTCGACAAGCCCCTGGACAAATCGCAACACTTATTCTTCCTGCCAACATCGCTTGGACTGAGGGAGGGGTTGTCGCCGATCCACTACCCGTAGATTCTCCAGCCGCATGGGACGAAGCGGCAGTATCGCGTGCGCAAGCAGCAATTAAAAGCGGCAAAAAGGTGGGCATTCTCATGCGCGGTGAATGTTTGAAGGAGCGTGGCTTACAAGCCGCAGGACGGGTTGCTGTTGCTAACAATGTTCGATTGATGTGTGACACGTTTGCTCCCCGTATTCAAAAAGGTGCTGGCCGTGTTGAGGTCACTCGATTGCCTTATTTTGCAGAACAACTCGTTGAGTACATGGCAGACCTTGATGTGTTGGTGTTAGTGGGAACAAAACCACCGGTGACATTTTTTGCGTATCCCGGTAAACCCAGTTGGGGAGCCGACGATCGCACCGAGATCATGTTTCTTTCCCATCCCCACCAAGACGGTGTTGGTGCATTGGAAGCGTTGGCTGATGTGTTGGCGACCACGGTGAAACCAGTAGTCGCTCAATTTTTTGTTGACGATGCTGTTGGAGACGTGTTTGATCAATTTGCAATTGGACGTGCGATCGCTCGCCACCTGCCAGAAGGAGCGATTATCTCTGATGAAGGAGGTACTCAAGGCGGGGGAACCCAGCGCGCACTTGCCACAGCAGCACCACATGATCAGCTGTCGCTTACAGGCGGTGCAATTGGGCAAGGGCTTCCTGTTGCTACGGGGGCAGCAGTTGCAGCCAAGGGTGATCAAAAAGTGGTGTGCTTGCATGGTGATGGCGGTGCGATGTACACGGTCCAAGCACTGTGGACTCAAGCGCGTGAAAACCTTGATGTCACCACCGTGATTTTTTCAAATCGGGCGTATGCAATTTTGCAAATTGAGTTGCATCGCACGGGGGCTGGCGCAGGTGGTCCAAAGGCTCAGTCAATGTTGTCACTTGATAATCCTGCAATTAATTGGGTCAAGATTGCTGAAGGATTCGGAGTGGAAGCCGTTCGTGTTGACAGCCCTCAGGCCTTTGAATCGGCTTTTGCTGCAGCTATGGCACAACGAGGCCCACGGCTGATTGAAGCGATTTTATAGGGGTATCCCGAGCGATCAAGCACCCCGTTGCTACCCTTTCTTTATGTCTGGCAAGGGTTCTAGTTCGTCGTCGCGTGGATCCAAAGGGTCATCGCGCGCGCGGTCGAGCGTAAAAACTCCTCCCAAAGGACAACGCCGACCGACTAGCCGCGCCGATTCTGCTGCCCGTGAGGTTGTACGAGGTCGTGAAGTTGAATTTTGGGGTGTTGGTCTGATCAGTCTTGGCATCTTGTTGGTGTTGTCGATGTATATCCAAAAGGCAGGTCCTCTTGGCGATGCCATTGACACAACATGTGGATGGCTATTTGGCCTTGGGCGCTTTGGGCTGCCTGTTGTCGTAGTTGGTATCGGTGTAGCCATGGTGCGTCGTCGCAGCATTGAGCATCGTCTTCGTCTCACTATTGGATGGACCATTGTCGTATTGGCCGTGCTTGGGCTGTTACATATCATTAACGGTGACAACAAAATTGTTGCCACCGTCGATGCCATGGCCCAATCTGGCGGTTGGTTTGGCGCAGTTATTGGCGAACCGTTGCGTTCCACACTGGGTTGGGCTGGTGCGCTAGTTGTTTTGGGCGCAGTAGCGCTTGGTGGCATCATGTTGATTACAGATACAACAGTGCCAGAGCTTCTGGCCATTATTCGCAGGTGGTCTGCCAAACATTCAAGCAATGCAGCCAATACCGCGCGCAAAGTTGCCACGCGTAGTGATAGCAGTGATGACTCGGTTGATGTTCCTGGTCAACGCGTCGCGCCAGTTGCGATGTACGACGCAGACAACGATCAAGATCTTGTGTCGCCAAACACCAGTAGTGGACGTAAAAAGCGAGCAGAACCAGTTGCGCTAGGAGCTCCACAGTTCGTGGGTAAACCAAGTACAAAAAAGAATTCCGATGCAGGTACAGGTGACGAAGCACCGCAACAGCCTGTTCTTCCCGGTGTGTGGACTTTGCCAAGTGTGGCACTTCTCACGCTTACTGAAGTACATGAAGTGAACAAAGCACGTGTTGCAGAGCGTGGACGGCTACTAGAGGAGTCTCTTGCATCTCATGGTGTGGAAACGCGACTTGTTGGAATGACCGTTGGGCCTACTGTTACTCGTTTTGAATTGGAGCTTGGCTCTGGTGTCAAAGTTGCAAAAGTCACCAGTTTGAATCGTGACATTGCATATTCCATGGCTGCCACAGATGTACGAATTTTGGCGCCCATTCCTGGCAAGTCTGCAGTTGGTGTAGAAGTTCCGAACGAAACTCGTCAACTTGTTTCGCTCGGAGACCTCATCGTGTCGCCAGAAGCGCGCAACGCCACTCACCCTCTTGACGTAGCAATCGGTAAAGACATTGCGGGACGAGCAGTGTTTTTGAACTTGGCCGCAACACCTCACTTGCTAATTGCTGGCGCAACAGGTGCAGGTAAATCAAGTGGCATCAACTCGATCATTACTTCGTTGCTGATGCGTTCAACACCAGACCAGGTACGCCTTATCTTGATTGATCCAAAGCAAGTAGAGATGGGCCAATACGCTCGTTTGCCACACCTGCTCACTGCTCCTGTGACAAACCCAAAGAAAGCAGCAAATGCGCTCGGGTGGGCAGTAAAAGAGATGGAACGTCGTTACGACTTGCTTGTTGAAGTGGGCTTCCGAGATATCGGTGGGTTCAATGCTGCATTCGATAAAGGTGAGGTCAACGATCCAGCAGACGAGAACGCCAAAAAATATGAACGTCTCGCGTTCATTGTCATTGTTGTTGACGAATTAAATGATCTCATGATGGTTGCTGCGCGTGATGTTGAAGAGTGCATTACACGCATTGCCCAGAAAGCTCGGGCAGTCGGGATCCATCTCATTATTGCCACACAACGTCCGAGCGTTAATGTCATCACCGGAGTTATTAAAGCCAACATTCCCGCACGTATGTCGTTCGCAGTGAGCAGCCTCACCGATAGTCGAGTCATTTTGGATCAGCCAGGCGCTGAAAAACTTGTAGGTCAAGGTGACATGTTGTTGATGCCTGGCAATACCAATGTTCCTCAGCGAATTCAGGGTTCATGGGTTAGCGAAGATGAAGTGCGCGCAGTTGTTGCTCACTGGCGTCGTCAGGCTCCAGAAGTCGTTTATGTCAGCGGTATCGAAGGTGAAGCTGGTGGCAGTACAGGCACATTCAGTGGTGGCGGAAACAATGTTGACGATGAACTGATTAAGGCTGCAATGGAGATTGTGGTGCGTTCCGGGCTCGGATCCACATCACTTTTGCAACGCAAACTAAAAGTTGGCTTTGCTCGGGCTGGCAGACTGATGGACGAACTTGAAGAACGTGGCATTGTCGGGCCAAGCCAAGGGTCCAAGGCGCGTACTGTGATGATGAGCATCGAAGAGTTCGAAGCACAGTAAAACGGCCGTTGCCATACAGGGGGCTCAAACTTAACTCCCAGTAGGATTGCTGAAATGGGACAGACCTATTACATCGAAACATTGGGATGCCCCAAGAACCAGGTCGATTCTGACAAGATCGCCGGCACTTTGTTGGCACAAGGTCTCACTGCAACTGGCGACGTGAAGAAAGCAGATGTTGTTGTTGTCAATACATGTGCGTTTATCGAAGATGCACGCAAAGAAAGCATTGACATGGTGTTGTCGCTTGATGATGTGCGCAAACGTTCTTCGCGACTCGTCGTGACTGGCTGCATGGCAGAACGATACGGAGATGAACTTGCAGAAGCATTGCCAGAGGTGGATCAAGTCGCTGGATTCGGAGTGCCGATACAGATGGGTCGCAAATCAATCCAAGTCACTACAGCACTTCCTCTCTTTGATTTATTAAACATGCCACGACCGCCGGCCACTGCGCCGTGGGCGTATGTCAAAATTGCAGAAGGCTGTGATCGCAACTGTGGCTTTTGTGCAATTCCAAGTTTTCGTGGTCCACAGCGAAGCCGCGACGTGTCGTCTATTCTCAACGAGGTTGAACAACTTGGTGTTCGAGAAATAGTACTTATCTCTCAAGATCTGGGTAGTTACGGTAAGGATCGCCCCAAAGAACTAGGTGCTGGTTCCCTTGTGTCGTTGGTGCGAGAAGTGTCATCAATGGTTGACTGGGTTCGATTGCTGTATCTCTTCCCAAGTGATCTTTCCGATGAATTAATTGAAGCAATGCTCGAAACGGGCGTGCCTTATTTTGACTTGTCAATGCAGCATGTCAGCAAACCACACTTACGTCGGATGCGTCGTTGGGGTGATCGCCAACGATTCCTAGATCGCATAGAACGGATCCGTTCAATGTCGCCCGATGCCGCATTTCGTACCAACTTTATTATTGGTTATCCCGGAGAAACAGAAGAAGATCACGATGAGTTGTTGTCGTTTCTTCGTGAGGCGCGACTTGATTGGTGCGGTTTCTTCGCCTTCAGTCCAGAAGACGGAACTCACGCACTTACTTTGCCTAATCACGTTGAAGAATCTTTGATGAATGAGCGTATTGCAGAAGTCCGTGAGGTGCAGGATCAGATAACTGCAGAAAGTCGTGACAATTTGCTTGGTGTCACGATTGAAGTGTTGGTTGATGAACCAGGAATCGCGCGTTCATTCCGTGAGGCACCTGAAATTGACGGAGTGGTGCAAGTGCCGAAAGATCTTGAAGTCGGTTCGTTCCACAAAGTGGTCGTAGAGCAGGTGCTTGGTCCTGATCTAGTAGCAGTTCGAGTTTAGGCGCCACATGGCCTTTGATGAATCTGCAATCGTTACATGGGCCAACATGGTCACTGTGGGTCGAGTGCTTGCGTCTCCTATCTTGTTCGCCATGATTCCTTCTGACAGTCGGGGGTCATGGGCAGCTCTTGCCGTGTGGTTTATCCTTTGCACGAGTGACGGTTTTGACGGATTCTTGGCACGGCGTCACGGCATTACGCGCAGTGGTGCATTTCTAGATCCACTTGCAGACAAGATTCTTGTTCTTGGCGCAATGTTTACTTTGGTTAGTCGTGGAGTTTTCTGGATGCTTCCCGTCATCATCATTGCGGCGCGCGAGATTGGCGTGAGTGTTTATCGTGTCTTTGCCGGTGCGCGCGGTGTTTCAATGCCTGCAAGTAAATTGGCCAAGATAAAAACGTTCAGTCAGCAGTGGGCCGTCGCCTTTGCGCTAGCTCCCGTCACCGTGCTGAATGCAACATGGACATATGTATCGTTCCTGTGGATCGCAGTAGTTCTTACAGTGTTAAGCGCAGCACAATATGCAATGAAAGCAGTTGGTTCTTCTAAGTGAGCCAAACAGAAATCTTGCTCAGCGACATTGACCGTGCGCTTCTGCAAAAGAAAACACTTCGAATTCTTACTGCTGGACAGATCGTAGGAGCAGCTGCGCTAGCTTCTGCTGTCACTGTTGGTGCGTTTGTTGTGCAGGGGATTCTGGGAGACACCACTCCATGGGGAGGAATTGCAACAGCCACAGTCACTATCGGTAGTGCAGTAATGGCCCAAGTGTTGTCGCGAATCATGATGCGACGTGGTCGGCGCCCGGGGTTGCAACTTGGCTATCTACTGGCAACTTTAGGCGGGCTCTTTGCCGCTTATGGCGCACAACATGAATCACTCTTTATTTTTCTCGTTGGTTTATTTTTATTTGGAAACGGACAGGCATCCAACCTTTTAGCGCGATACACAGCAACTGATTTGGCTGCGCCCGAAGAGCGTGGCCGGGCAATGAGTCGGATTGTGTTTTCCTCAACCTTTGGTGCGGTATTTGGTCCACTGCTCATTGCGCCTGCTCAAGCTGCAGGCCAAGATTGGTTTGGTTGGCAGAAATACACAGGACCATGGGTGTTTTCAAGCGTGGTGTTGTTCGCAGCATTTCTCAATACAGCAATCCGGCTGCGTCCTGATCCACTTGTAGTGATCGGCGGGCTTTCCCCCAAAGGCAGTATAAAACTGCCAAGTATTTCTGAAGCTCTTCGAATTGTGACGTCAACACCTAAAGGCAGGCTTGCATTATCGGCAATGGTTATTTCGCAAGTAACGATGGTTGCGGTGATGACAATGACCCCCGTACAAATGAAACTGCATGGCCATGAAACATTAAGTCAGTATGTGGTGTCGTTACATATTGCTGGAATGTTTGCATTTAGTCCTCTTGTTGGCCGTTACTCTGACAAGCGAGGAACCATTTACGCAGTACGAACAGGTGCGGCTCTTCTTGTTGCAGCCACGGTGTTGTCAGCGTTAAGTGGTGAATCTTCAATTGTTTTGTTCCCTGCTTTGTGGCTGCTTGGTGTCGGTTGGAACTTTGGACTCATCGGGGGTTCTGCGATGTTGCTTGAGTCAGTCTCTGAGCAAGATCGAGTCACTGTGCAAGGTTCTGCCGACATGATGATGAGTTTTTGTGGTGGTCTTGCTGGGCTTTCGTCTGGCTTCATTCGAAAAGCAGTCGGGTACAACATGTTGTCAGTTGTAGCGATGCTCATAGCAGGAATTCTGCTTGTTGCATCGTTTAACTCACTGCGTCGCTGGCGAGTTCCACAACAAGTGCCAGTGTGACAGTTGTATGAGGTGCAATGTTGTTGCAGTTGGTACAGAACTTTTGCTTGGTCAAATTGTAGATACCAACTCGTCATATATTGGCGAACAATTTGCCGCTGTTGGTATTGAATCTCACCTCCAAATCAAAGTAGGTGACAATCTCGCGCGGGTGATCTCTGCAATCAAAGTTGCACTTGCCGATGCCGATGCAGTTCTTATATGTGGAGGTCTCGGGCCGACTCATGATGACATGACTCGTGATGCAATCGCCCAGATTATGGGCGTCGAGTTGGTGCACAACGAAGAGGTGGCTGCGGTAATAACCGAGTTGTTCGCGCGCCGCAATCGTCACATGGCTCCTAACAACATGCGTCAGGCTCAAGTACCTGTTGGGGCCACTGTGATTCCACAAACGCGAGGGACAGCGCCAGGGCTAATGTGCCCGATTGGAAACAAGGTTCTGTATGCCGTGCCGGGTGTCCCACATGAAATGTATGACATGTTGTCTCGGGCTGTTCTGCCTGACTTGTGGGCGCGATCTGGTGAAACATCTGTGATTGCAAGCCGAGTGTTACGCACATGGGGAGACAGCGAGTCCGCACTTAATGAACGTCTTGACCCGATCATTGATGAACTTGAAAAACTAGGAAATCCGACTCTTGCATTTTTGGCTAGTGGTTGGGAAGGTATCAAAGTGCGGCTCACTGCAAAAGCAGAAACACAAGACGCAGCAGATGTTTTGTTGTCAACGTGGGAATTACGAGCACGAGATGTTATTGGCGATGTGGTGTTTGGGACAGACACCGACACGATGGAATCCGTTGTGCTCGACCTCATGGCCCAACAAGGATGGACATTCGGTGTTGCTGAATCAGTAACCGGTGGACTCGTCTGCGGGCGGGTCACGAATGTTGCAGGGTCGTCGAAAGTATTTCGCGGAGGGATCATCGCGTACGCAAGCGATATCAAGTTTGATCTGCTCGGTGTAGACAAGGGTCATGTCGTGTCAGAAGCAGCTGCTGTACAGATGGCACTCGGGGCTCAACGTGTCCTTGCCTGCGATGTCGCTTTGGCTCTCACCGGAGTAGCAGGACCAAACGAACAAGATGGTCAGCCTGTTGGAACTCTGTGCGTCGGTCTTGCATTCCCTGATGGACATACAGTGTCGACAACCGTGCAACTCCCAGGACTTCGCGATCAGATGCGCCAATTCTCAGTAATTACTGCGCTTGACTTCTTACGCAAGCACCTCATCGACCCTGCTCGGTAGTCGTTATCCAGCCAATCGAGATGCCACACTGAAGGCATGATGTCTGAACTCCGGCTCCCCAGGGCGACGCTTCCTCTTGATCGCCCAATCGTCATGGGAATCGTCAATGTAACGCCGGACTCGTTCTCCGATGGGGGCAGGTTCTACGACATGAGTCGAGCCATCGAGCACGGCATCGAGCTTTCCGCTCAAGGAGCAGCAATCGTCGACGTCGGAGGTGAATCGACACGTTCAGGTGCGCAACCTGTGTCCATCGATGAGGAGCTTCGACGAGTAATACCAGTTGTCGAAGCGCTAGCCGCGCTGCAGATAATCGTCAGCATCGACACCCGCCACGCCGAGGTCGCAGAGCGGGCCATCGAGCATGGTGCCTCGATTGTTAACGATGTCTCTGGCCTGCGTGATCCGGCCATGCGCTCAGTCGTTGCTCGATATGGCGTCCCAGCAGTCATCATGCACATGCCCGTCAACGACCCTGCGACAATGCAACAACACGCCCATTACGACGACGTCGTAACCGTTGTATGTGCGTTTCTACGCAGTCAGGTGGCCGCCGCTCATGCCGAGGGTATCGAGCAGATAATCATCGATCCTGGTATCGGATTCGGCAAGACGACATTTCACAACCTCGAACTTATTCGCCGCCTCGACGAGATCGCAGCACTCGGTCATCCAGTCCTCATCGGCGCTTCGAGAAAGCGATTCATCGGCGAACTCACCCACACCGATCACACCGATGCACGACTTCCAGGAACACTGGCAGCACACCTTGCAGCACTCGACCGGGGTGCACGAATACTTCGAGTCCACGACGCCGCTGAGCACGTCCAAGCGGTGCAGATGTGGGAGGCGCTTCAGAGTCCTCTTGATGAAGGCGTATGAGTCGATCCTGTATACCGACCATCGAACTCGTCCGTCAGCACCGTGGACGTTGTGCGTATCTTTTCGGCTCGGTGGCCCGCGGCGAGGAGACAGCCACAAGCGACATCGACTTCCTTGTCGAGTTCGAGAAGGGCAGCGCGCTGTTTGACCTCATGGATCTCCAGGAAGCGCTCGAGGGGTTCCTTGGTGTTTCGGTTGATGTTGTATCGGTCGGTGGCTTGAAGCCGCGTGACGAGCACATCAGACGGGATGCCGTGCTCATTTGAATCGGTCCGACGATCAGCGAAATGTCTGAAAATGCTGCAATGCAGTTAGCAGTCGTTCTCGACGGTGGATTGTTTGAGGTATCACGAGTGATTTGGATGAACGAGATGCTCGTAGTTCAGTCGGCCGCTTCTGCGCCTCCGGCATCTTTCTTTACCGTCGAAGTCTGCTGCGCGGCGTCGGCACTGCTCACTATGACTGTCACATCCATGGCGTTGATCGAGACAAAGTAGAGGCTGAACTTATTGACAGGGAAATGATCGGTTGCTCTTGTGCCGTCGAAATGTACCACCCTCGAGCCACCCGCTGGGATCAAGAACGAGTCCGGAAGTTTTGCATAATAACTTTCCGAGACAGTGGTCGTGGAATCGGTAAAGGTATAGAAGATCTCAAAAGCTTTCAGTACGGTCGAGCCGGTATTTTTCAGCGCTATTTCCAAGTGGTCGCCGGCAGGCTTGCCAACTATGTCCAAATTATTTTCTACGAGCACCGAAGTTATCTTCAATGCCTGCACGGTGGATGTGTTGAGTATCGGATTGGTGGTCACGGGTAACACTTGACTGCTCGTGGATGCTGGGGTTGTAGACACCGTGCCAGTACCTGCTACAGAGTTCGTCACAGGGGTTGGTGTGGCCACAACTGTTGGTGTCGTGGAAGAAGCACCGCCGCAGGAACTGAGAACAATACCAATTGCTAGGAGCACGGCTCCAGTTCGTATGGTCATACTATTTCTGGTGTTGGTTTTCATGATTGCCCTCCTTGGGGGGTTGTATTTTGACGTTTAAAACTGCGGCGCAGTCCGAATCCGAAAGTGACCGAGTAAAGAACAAGCCACTCGATGTCATGGATTTTTTCACCGAAGAGTTGCCACAGACTTAAGGTCCGGTACTTCTCTTTGACATCGGTCATCGCGAACGCGAATCGCTGAAAATGCTGGGCGAATGAGGCCTCTTCGATTCCAGTTCGAATCTTTTCATAGGTTTTGAAATTCAATAGGATCGTAGTTTCATCAGCCCTGGCGAGATTTAATGCATGAAATAGTCCGCCAGGAATCTGATTGTCGACATCCAACGTGTCACCTATTTGTGGCAAAATGAGCACAACAACCAACCAGATCCCGAGCGCAATCATCAATCCGTTGGCCGCGACCCGCGATTTCATGGTCGCAATAGCTCCGATGCAATAGAAGATCCACATGTAGACGATCGCTGAGAAATATGCGAGTAGTAATTTCACCGCTTGAGCGCCGTTGACCCAGTCGTGTCCAATGACCCCGACGCATACGACGGCAGCGGATGCGGTTACGACTACGAGAGTCGAGATTAGAGCAAGCGCGCCGAGTGCATTACCCGCGGCAATTTCGCCAGCACTCACTGATCGCGACCGCACGAGCGCAAGAGTTCGGTTGGCGCGTTCTCGCGAAACACTGAGATACCCCAATGCAATCGCAATGATCGCCCCAATGATTTCAAGATATTCCAGAGCCCCGCGAAGCAATGACAACGGAGCAAGAGGTGAAGGCGCAATCTGTTTGAGACCGCTGGCTTGTGCTGCCGCGCGGTACGTCATGTAATCGGCGAGTTGACTGCGATAGTCAACAGCACCGATGTACACCGAGATGGTTGTGACCACGATGAGGATTGTGAGTAGGACGATCAAAATCCGACTGCGCACTGCGGCACGGTATTCGTGACCGGCAAGGGCCAGGATGCGATGTGGAGAACTATTCATTGGAGGCGCTCCTGGAAAAATCATGTTGTTGGACAAGGCGGATAGTTACTAGCACGAGACCGATAATCAGTGCCGTTAGGGGCATCACTCGACGAATTGTGTCCCACACTGGTTCACCATTGGCCGTCTGTAAAATACGGCCACTGGCGGACTTGTACTGCTCAACAACCGAGAAGGGTCGTGCTTTGGCGGTTACTTTAAAGAACCGTTGTGATGTGCTTACTGGATCAGTGATCGGATTAAGCGAAGCACTGGGACGAAGCCCGGAAGTAAATTGTGGGACAGCGAATGTTACGACTAGCCACACCCCAACTGCTGAAAGCAGCGCGAGTGAGCGCCGCTTAGCAACCACGACCATCACCATTCCGATCAATGCAAACGCGATCAGGTACATCCACGAGAGTGCATAGAATAAAATCAGTTGTCCGAACTCCTGGGCCGATGGCACTGTTCGATTGACGATCGTTAGCGAGAGTGCGCTGACCAGCCAACTAGCGGCCATGATCGCTGCCAGCGCAGCAGCAGCGCTCATCATCTTGCCAACTACATATGTTGTACGAGAAACGGGGCGACTAAAAATCAGTCGGCCCGTGCCATCTGTTTGATCGTCGATCATGCTCAGGTGCCCGAGCACGAGTGCCAGTAGAGCACCAAGCAGCGGAATGTAGATTGTCATGTTCGACAGCAACGACAATGGTGGCGTCAGCAAGAAAGGATTTGGTGGTGCTGGCTTACCAGCGCTGGCTAGCAGTTGCTTGGCGTCGTCGTACACCCTCACAATCGTGTGGTGGCTCGACCAGCCGAGTACCCCGGCCACTGTGGTCATTACCAGCAAAATGGACAACATCCCGAGGAAAATACGCTGTCGGCGAAGTAGGAGCAGCTGATGCTTGGCGATTATTGCAATCATGCGCCTGTCACTTCCATGCGTGCATAGATATCTTCCAGTGAAGCTTCATCCGGAAATCGCCGCATAGTCTCTGCGATCGAATCTTTGTAGATCAACTCTCCGTGATTTAGTACGCCGATCGTTGTGCACACCTTGGCAACCTCGCTGAGAAGATGCGTGTTCATGAATACCGTCATTCCCAAATCCTGATTGAGTCGAATAATTGTTTCTCGCAATTGGCGCACCCCGAGCGGGTCAAGACCTGATGTGGGCTCGTCTAGAAATAAAACCTTTGGTCGGTGCAACACGGCCTGGGCGATTCCAATGCGTTGACGCATCCCCGACGAGAACGATCCAACTCGAAGATTGGCTAGATCAGCGCAGTCGAGATACTCCAGAGTCTCTGCCGCGGCCTTGTGTGGGTTGGATACACCGGACAATTTGGCGAAGAACACCAGGTTCTCTGCTGCTGTCATGTGTCCATACAGTCGAACTTCTGAGGGAAGGTAGCCGATGCATCGCGTGACATCTCGGCGTTGGTTCACAACATCGTGACCACACACTGTGGCAGTACCTGAAGTTGGAACGATGAGGGTCGTCAGAATGTTGATGGCGGTGGTTTTACCTGCACCGTTATGACCAAGAAAACCAAAAACCTCTCCTGGCTCAATCGTCAGGTTGATGCCCCGCAGCACTGGAGTGCTGTCGTAGCGGTGGCTCAGATTTTTAAGTTCGATTACTGGAACGCTCATATAGTCTCTTCGAAGTCTTTTGTGTCGTGTCCTCACACCCGTTGCATAAGTGACGATGTGAGTATGGCCGACGCATCCTGTCAGGAACCTGAACATCAGAACACCTGAACAGGTTGTAGATAGAGCGATGGGTGTCTATCTAGTTACGGTCGATGATGATTCAGTTCGGGCGGGGAAACATGACGACGAACTTGGCGCCTGGGTTATTGTCAGCAACCGCCACAGTGGCATCGTGAATGCGCGCGATACTTGCCACCATCGCAAGGCCGAGGCCAAACCCACCTTCCCTGCGACTACGACCGTCGTCGATTCGTTCGAACCGATCGAAGATGCGCTGTCGATCAGCCTGCGGAATGCCGAGTCCGTCATCGGCAACCGTGAGCACAACATGTGAGTCGATTTCGGTAAGGCCGAGCGATACAGCTGATACACAGTGGCGTACGGCGTTGTCGACGAGATTGGTGACGAGTCGCTCCATTTGTCGCCTGTCGGCACGGACCTGACCAGCTGACACATTACTCAAATTGATCGTGTGACGAGTGGTTACTCGGATGCGTTGCACCACGTCAAAGATCACGTCGTCGAGATCGACAATCCCTTTTGGAATATTACGAGACCGTGATATTTGGGCAGCATCAAGGAGGTCGTCGATAAGCAATTGAAGACGAACTGTTTCTGATAAAAGATGTTCACGGGTAGTTGAGTTTTCAGTCTCCGATGCGTTCGGACGCAAAACCTCGAGTTGCGCGCGCAGAGATGCAAGCGGGCTGCGCAATTCGTGACTGGCGTTTTCGACAAACTGATTCTGCAATCTTTGGGCCTGCTCAATGCGATCAATGAGATCATTCATAGTGAGTGCAAGGCGACGCACTTCGTCGTTCGGCACAGGAACTGTGACTCGCTCATTTAGTTTGTCTGCCGTCATTGCCTCGACGTCACGCCGCATGGTCTCAATTGGTTTGAGTGCGCGAGTAGTAGTGAGCCACGTGATTAATCCAACAACAAATACCAGCAATGGCAACCCGATTAAGAGCAGTGCGGTGAGACTACGCACCGACTGATCCACAGATTCAAGGCTGTAGCCGACATATATAGTGAAGACACCAGTAGGAGAATTGACTTGGCGGGCGACGATGCGAAACGAATTATCAGCAACCGCAACATTGTGGGTGGTGAAATGGATAAAGCCCACCTCTGGCACGGTCATTACAAAAAGTGCTGACTCTCCTTCAATGTTGCTCGATGAAGCAACCACAGCGCCGGACTGATCAAGTATTTGAATGAGGCTTTCATCTTCTCGTGGGACGGCGAGTTGCGAAGGAAGAGTTTCCTTTGCCAGAGTTGCCGCGATGTCATCGGCACGTAACTCGGCGTTGGTGGTAATGCCGTCTATTAGTGATGTACGTTGGCTATAAACGAGTAGCGCCCCGCCAAATGCGAGTGTGATAGCAACGATGGCGCACGCCGACACCACCATCCGGGTTCTCACCTGTAGTTGCATTGATTTCTTCACCGTGGGTCACTAGTAAGTCGGTAGCCGGCTCCACGAACTGTTTCGATGGCGCACTTGTGTGTGGAGCAATCAATCTTTCGGCGCAGTCTTCCAACGTAGACCTCAACAATGTTTGGGTCACCGTCGTAAGCAGCGTCCCACAGATCATCCAACAAATCGGTCTTGCTGACAACTTGTTCTGCGTGTTGGGCCAGGTATTCAAGCAATGCAAACTCACGAGCTGTTAGTTCAACACGCTCGCCACC